>Ga0302176_10000389_pt1 | contig 27342 bp, 27 predicted proteins | sample I_Palsa_E1_1_FD_198787 | JGI IMG/M metagenome (GOLD analysis project Ga0302176, IMG submission 198787) | Peat permafrost microbial communities from Stordalen Mire near Abisko, Sweden - I_Palsa_E1_1 | ecosystem: Environmental > Terrestrial > Soil > Palsa > Peat permafrost | place: Sweden...
CCCGCTTCGGCTTCGGCGTTAAGCTTGCGCAACTCTTCCAGGCGGTCGTGATGTTTGCGATGTTCAGTCATGAGAAAGCCGCGGTTTCGCTGCGATCAGAAATGGTTTCTGATTAAACACGCGGTACGCTAGCACGATGCGGGACGGAATGCGAGAGGTCGTACGTGTAGAGAGGTCGTCGGGCGGGCAAAATGGATGTAGAATGGCTGCCGTTTTCGAGTTAAATAAAAAGGTTTTGGCGTGGAAGGAGATCCCCATGTCTTTCGATACAACAACTCGCTCGGTTCGTATGACCAATTGCGTCCGTATCGCTGCACTCATGCTGCTCCTTATGGCTTTTGGGCCGGCTGCCTTTGCGCAGGACGCGGGTGTTGACGGCAAGCTGCAAGGGTTTGACTCCTACATGGAGCAAACGCTGAAGGACTGGAATACACCGGGGATCGGCGTGGGGATCGTTGTGAACGACAAGCTGGTCTTCGCCAAGGGGTACGGCTATCGCGACTATGAGAAAAAGCTGCCGTTCACGCCGACCACGCTGGTCCAGATCGCGTCTAACAGCAAACTATTCACGGCTGTTTCCGCGGGGATGCTGGTGGAGGAGGGAAAGCTTACCTGGGATAAGCCGGTGCGGCAATCGGTGCCTACCATCCAGTTCTACAACGACGAGCTGAACAACAACGTCACTCTGCACGACATGCTGTCACACCGGACCGGCGTGACGCGACACGACCTCATCTGGTTCAAATCCGACTTCACCAGGAAGCAGTTGTTTGAAAAGCTCAAGTACCTGGAGCCGGAGCAGCCCATGAGGCAGACTTTCCTCTACAACAACCTGATGTTTTCGGGAGTTGGAGAGATCATCGAGCTGAAATCCGGAAAGCGCTGGGAGGACTTCGTACGCGAACGCATACTCTCGCCGCTGGATATGAACACCACCACCTACACGATATCCGAAATGCTGAAAAGCCCCGATCACGGGGTGCCGTTCGAGGAAAAACGCGACTCGTTCGAACTCTACAAAGGACCTTATTACGAAGATACCGAAGGCGTGGCACCGGCCGGCGGGATTATCTCCAACATCGACGAGTTGTCGCACTGGCTGATCGCTTTGATGAACGATGGGAAATACAATGGGAAACAGATATTGCCGGCCGATGTTCTGAAGGCTACGTTGCAACCGGCCATCGCGCTACCCAACGCTACTGGAGAATCGCAAGGATTCTGGGAATTGTTCAATGGGGCCTACGGCATGGCACGAGAGACCGCTTCTTATCGGGGACATCTGCTCACCTTTCACGGTGGCGATCTCCCCGGCTTCCACTCCCAGATTTCTTTCATGCCCAACGACCACATTGGGGTGATCGTACTGGTGATCGGCGACCACAGCGCTCCTCTTTACAACGTGGTCAGCTACAACGTGTACGAGCGGCTGCTCGGGATGGACCAAACGCCTTGGAGCCAGCGTCGCTTGACCCAACGGCTGGCGGATAAGAAAGCTGGAACCGCTGCGCGCGCCAAAGCCGGCGAGGATCGCGTGCCTAACACCAAGCCTTCCCACGCCCTGGGTGACTATGTCGGCGAGTATGAGAATCCGGCGTACGGCATCATTAAGATCGCGCTCAAAGACAATCAACTTCAATTTGGGTTTCACGAATTCCAGTTTCCGTTGAGCAATTTCCACTACGACCGGTTCGACACGCCCGATGACGAGCTTTATGGCAGGTTCTCGATCAACTTCAGGACAAATCCCCAAGGAGACATTGACAGCGGAGTGATTTCCATGGATGAGGCAGAGGTGACTTTCACGCGAAAACCTCCGACCCTGGAGCCTAGTCTTCTGAAGAAGCTAGCCGGTACCTACCTGACGCCGGACAAGACCAAGTTTCAAGTGCTCTATCAACCTGGCGCTGGTCTCTCGCTCTCATTCCCAGGCGCTCCCCCGCAACCGCTTATTTCAATTAAAGGTCTTCAGTTCAGGACTGCGCGATTCGCCGACGAAATTTTTGAGTTCGTGATGGAAAACGGAAACGTGAAGGCTTTGAAGGATCGCGACCCATCTGGCGAGGTTTCCTTCGAACGGCAATGAGCAAGGCTCTCAGCGACATCGTGGCGAGCCGCAGCAGCAGAGGTCGAGCGCACGGCTAGACTGCTGCTCGGCCTTCCGGATCATCCGCTTCGGAGACTAGTGTTGAGGGAAGGTCTTCGTTTTCACGGGCGGGCAAGTCCCGTTTCTTCGGCATAGTGGTGATCGCAATCACACTGATCAGAATTAGAAACGTTCCCAGCAACGTGCGCTGTCCCACGGCTTCATTGCCGATCAAGTACCCCAGCGCGACTGCCACAACTGGATTGACATAGGCGTACGTGCCGACTTTCGTCGGCGATTCATGGTGCAGCAGCCAGACGTAGGCGGTAAATCCCGCGATGGAACCCGCAATGATTAAATAAATAAGACAGAACCATACGGTCCGGGAAACTGCCTGCACGTGAAATCCAGAGAATTCACCCGTGAGTGCCGCGAGCGCGAATAATTGAATTCCTCCAGACAGCATCTGAGCGGCCGCGCTCATCGGCTTCGACGCCGGAAGAGGGAGGCGGCGCGTCAGAATGGTGGCTACAGACCAAGTGAATGCGGCGATCAGCAGAGCGAGAGCCCCTGCGCGATTGACGGGCAACTCTCCTAAAGAAAAGGAGTGATTCATCAGGACGGCAACACCGCAAAGTCCGACCAGCAAGGCTAGGGCAAGACGCAAGGTGAGCCGTTGCGTGCGTAGGAAGATGATTTCCAGCAGCGTAATAAATACCGGGATCGTCGCCAGCACGACCGCGGCAATCCCTGACGGCACGCGCTGCTCGGCCCAGAAGAGGCAACCGTAGTCGACCAGGAAAATCAGTGTGCCGAGAAAGGTTGCGGCCACCCATTCTCGCCGGCTAGGAGCGGGAGTGCCGCTTAGCCGAATCCAAGCGTACAAAATTATTCCCGCCAACGTGAAGCGCATGGCTGCAAACAGAAACGGCGGTACTTCGCGGACTCCTACTCGAATCGCCAGAAACGTCGATCCCCAGACGAAGTAAATGATGGCAAATGCTAGAAGAATTTTCCACGAAGGCGGGCGAGCAGTTTGCAATTCCATCTTAACTAATCGTAACTCGCGTGGCCGCTGGTTCAAATTTGGAATTTAGCTTTTCGATCCAAACGTGAGAGACATTTTGGTTTTCACATAACCGCGAGTCACAGCGCGTGGCAGTGAGGTTATTCGCGGCAGGCGTCCGCGGGAACAGGTACGCTCGCGGGAGCAGGCAACGGCGCGAGGTTATTCCCGGCAGGCGTCCGCGGGAACGGGTACGCTCGCGGGAGCAGGCAACGGCGCGAGGTTGTACTTGGCGAGGAGCGAGTTTACGGGAGCGAATCCTTGCGCTGCCAGGTCGCGCCACGCGGCGGTATTTTTGTTTAGGCTGGCGCAGGAATCGTCCAAGGCTGATTCGGCAGTTTGCGAGGGAGCTGCATCGCCGCTTTGGATCATGAAGGAGACGCGAGCGAGATCGCGGTGGATGGGGCCAACCCCTGGGGCTTTAGACGTGCCCTCCTGAATCGCCGCAATCTTCTTGTCGAGATCCTCCAGCGCGTCGGCGAGCTCCTTTCCTTCGGGAGTCTGCACAGGCGCTGCAGCGGCGTCTTTCGCCTGGGCATTTTGCCGCGGCTCGCCGGCGACATCCTTAGCATGTGGACTTTGGGTAGCGGCATCGGAGGCATTCGTCTGCGACGCCGTTTTTTGCGATTCGTCCGTGATTCCTTTCCCCGGAGGGTTTTGTTTCGGCGCAGATGCGTTTGTCGAGGGCTGATGTTGTTTCACAAGATCGGCGAGCCTTTTCTGGCGGGCGACAACGGCCTCGCGTAGCGGTGCGATGACGAGATAGGCTTTATAGCTTGCGGCGAGACCGGCGGTGATTCTATTCCCCGCCTCTAGTTGCTTGACAAGATCGCCCTGTGAGACATGAACGCGCGGATCGAGCGAGATCGTGAACGGCTGCTTCATCAACACTCCATTGGCGATGAGCACAGCTTCATACTGGCCCGGCACGGCGAGCGGACCCAGGGTTTGTTCGCGCGGAGTGTCTTCGGGGATCGCGTGATCGGAAAGGGTGTACTCGACGTAGTCGAGGATGTTTCCGTAGTAGCTGAACGGGAGCGTCTTGGGAGACTCGTAACGCAGATCCCAGACGAAGCGGTTGTGCCCAACGTTTTTCGAAAGCGCTGCGAGAGGGCCGAACCAATATTCGGGAACATTCTTGGGAGTGGTGTCGGGCGTGGGAGTTAGACTTGTAAATCGGCGCACGAATTTTCCCTTTGCGTCATGGATTTCGAGCGTAAGGACGCCGGAGGGAAAGGACTTCAGGTAGTAATCGAAGATTGCGCCGTCGGGCGGATTTTTTCCCGCGGGCGTTTCCGGAGGCAGCGGAGTTTCCTGGTCGTTATCCCAGCGAACGCGAACCGTATTGGATGGCCGCAGCAAATATGCGTTCGCACTGGTTATTTCCGGACCGGCTTGGCGCAGCGGCGAGAGGTCATCGAGAATCCAGATGGCGCGGCCGTAGGTGGCAGCTACGAGATCGTCGCCATGCACGGCGATATCGCGCACGTCGGACGCGGGAAAATTCAGCTGCAACGATTGCCAATGGTCTCCGTCGTCGAACGAAACGTAGAGCGCGTTTTCGGTGCCGGCATACAGCAGTCCGTTGCGCACGGGATCTTCGCGAACGACACGAGCTAGCCAGGAATCCTCGAGACCTTCGGTGATCTTTTGCCAGGATTTGCCCGCGTCGTGAGTGCGATACACATATGGATGCTTATCCCGAGAAACTTGCGTGACGACGTAGGCCGTATCCGCGTCGTAGTGTGAAGCTTCGATGGCTACGACGGTGCTTTTGGCGGGCAAGTCGGCGGGCGTCACCTTCTGCCAAGTCGCGCTGCCGTCCTGCGTGCGTTGGATTAGACCGTTGCTCGTGCCCGCCCAAATCACTCCTGTCTGGGCCGTCGAGGGTGCGAGAGCAGTGAGAGCGGCGGGGCGATTCGGGCGCTGCAGTTCGAATTCTTTTTCGTCGGCGTCCGCGTCGGCGGCATCCATTTCGTCGGAGTCTTTCCGGGTACCAGGAGAAATATTTTCGTCAGTTACAGGCGCGTGACCGGAGGCGCCAGCAGGCGATTTTTCGCCGCTCGCCGGAGCGCCGGGAGGAACCGTAAGATCGGGGCTGATTTCTTCCCAGGTATCACCAGCGTTTGTGGTTTTCATCACGTACTGCGTGCCGAGGTAAAGCGTCTTTGTATCCTGGGGCGAGAAGACGAGCGGAGCCATCTGCGTGGTTCGATACTTCGAGCCGCGCACGAAAACGTGCGTGATCTGGCCGGTGATTTTGTCGAAGCGCACGACGCTGCCGTACCATCCGCCGGAATAAACGATGTTGGGATTAGTGGGATCGGGAGCGATGAAACAGAATTCAAATCCGCCGATGGAGAACCAATCTCGAAAACTGATTTCACCGTAGTCGCTGCGATTCGGAACCGCAACGGTTCCGCTGTCTTGTTGCGGCGCGTAAGAATAGTAGGGAAATTGGTTGTCGGTAATCACGTGATAGAACTGTCCGGTGGGCTGGTTGAACCAACTGCTCCAGGTTTTGCCGCCGTCGACGCTGATGGTGGCGCCTTGATCGACGCCGAGAATCATGCGTTGGGAATTTTGCGGGTCAATCCATAGCACGTGGTAATCGTCGCCACCCGGCGCGCCTTTATAGGCTGTGAAGTTTTTGCCGCCGTCGGTGGAGCGATAGACCGTAGTCTGCATCACGTAAACGGTGTCCGCGTTGTTAGGGTCCACAAAAACACGACTGAAGTAGAGGTTCCCCATGACGCGTGGATCGGTCGTAATTTTGCGCCAGGTCTGGCCGCCATCGTCCGAGCGGAACAGGCCGGGCTCGGCTATGGCAAACACGCGCTGGCCACGAGTTCCGGGAGCGACTGAGAGACCAATACGGCCCAACGGTTGGTCTGTAGGAAAGCCAGTCGCGGGCAGCTCGTTCCATGTGGCGCCTTCGTCGAGCGATTTATAGATCCACGAGTTGGGCTTTTTCGAATCGTCGGGAGGGCCCTGGAAGAAATCATAGGGCTTCCACAGTGCGGTGTAGAGCACGCGGGGATTGTTAGGATCAGCGATGGTATCTGCGGCCCCGGCGAAATCGTCTCGGTAGAGTGTTTTCGTCCAAGTCTTTCCGCCATCCGTAGATTTGAAAATGCCGCGCCAAGGGCTCGATGCCGCCACGCCTAGAATGGGATGACCCAGTGCACCGACAATGAGGATGTTGGGATCGCGCGGGTCAACGATAATCGAATTGATGTAGCGAACGTCCGGCAAGCCGATGCGCGTCCACGTTGCGCCAGCGTCGCTGGATTTGTACATTCCATTGCCGTCGGTCTGCTCACCGGTTCCGACATACACGACATTGGGATTCGACGGAGCGATTGCGACCGCGCCGATCGAGGCGACATGCTGGTCGTCAAAAATCGGTTTCCAGACACGGCCAGCGTCGGTTGTCTTCCAAACACCGCCACCAGGAGTACCCATGTAATAGACGGCGGCATCTCCCGGGATCCCCGCCACAGCGGAGACACGGCCCGCTCGGTAGGGACCGATCAAACGCCAGCGCATGCCGGCATAAAGGCTGGGATCGACCGGTTGAGTACTTTTCTGCTGGGCAGGCAGAGGTGCGGCTGACATCGCAAATGCGATGAAGACTACGGCCAGGTAGTGCTGGGTGCGCGTCAAGATCTCCTCCAGAATCATGAAAAGTGTATCACCGCTCGCGAGCTCTTATAATTTCTGCCAGAACTTGGGAGTTCGAGGTTACGCGAGCACTTGGCAAATGAACATCAAGTGAGCGCTCCGGCCCAAAAGCGGACTCAGTGCAAGCCCGACCAATCGTCAGCGAGCAAAATGGAATTACTGGGGTTGGAGGGATCGTACTTCACACTGGCAGTTTGGCCGGTAGCAATACGAGTCACATGCAAACGCTCTTCGAGACCGGTAACGTCCTGCGCGGTTTCGTATGTAACCCCGGAAATCGAATAAGTGTAGTAAAGCAGCTTTCGTGTTCCGTTTGCCGCCGCGACGGCGGCGGACTTTCGTTTTTCAAGAATGCCGGAAGGCCGCACTTCCTGCGAATCGCGCGAGTGCTCTACGATTTCGAGAATTTGCCCTTCGACGATGCGTCCCACACGATTTAGAAACGCGCAGCGCTTACGTTCGATTTCGTCGGCATCTTCCGGCTTGCGCCGCAGCCAGAAGATGACGCCCACCAGCGCAAGAACTACAACGCCCAGAAGTGGAAGCCAATTGTGCCAATCTTTTAGTAATTCTTTCAAAGCTCGCCTTACACTCCCGCGGCAGCGTTACATCCAGAGGCAGATACGGATCAATTCTCCGGGCCTTCAGGCGGCCCGATCACCGAATTTCGCAGCGTCCCGACGCCGCTGACACTGACTTCCACCACATCGCCGGCAGCCAGGGAGCCGACACCCGAGGGCGTGCCGGTGGCAATCACATCGCCTGGCTCAAGCGTCATCACTTGCGCGATGTAGCGAATTATAACATCAAGAGAAAAAATCATTTCCGAGGTGTGCCCAGACTGTTTCCTGATTCCATTCACGAAAGTCTCGACGGTGGCGCCCGACAAATCGCGCGAAGTTTCGACAACCGGACCGATGGGACAGAAGGTGTCGAAGCCCTTGCCGCGGGTGAACTGACCGTCCGACCTTTGAAGGTCGCGTGCGGTTACGTCATTGAGGCAGGTGTAGCCGAGAATGTACGGTGAAAGATTTTCACCGCGCACGGGATTCCGGCAGCGTCGGCCGACCACCACGGCAAGTTCACCTTCGTAGTCAACCCGCTTCGAAATGCTCGGGATGACGATAGGCTCGTCAGGTCCGATGACCGATGACGGCGGCTTCAGGAAAATCAGCGGTTCTTTGGGAGCTTCATTATTCAGCTCTTTCGCGTGCTCGAGATAATTGCGGCCGATGCAGACAATTTTGCTGGGCGTGGATGGCGGAAGAAGCTTTACGGAATTCAGCGGCCAGGAATGCCCGGCGCGTTCGCGGAGGCCCCAAAGATCTCCGAGGATTTCATGGACCTCATTGCCCTCGATTATTCCGTTGCGAACTTCGGGATGAATTTGATGATCCGAACGGTCTAGGTCTTTCGCCGCAAATTCCAGCGTTTGGAAGCGGCAGAGAATCATCGATGATGGGCCGCAGGATCGTTATGCCTGCGGCGTGGCGTGATTGCGTGATGCCGCGCGTGAAGAACCATCGCCCCCACCCAGGAGCCGACAGCGAAAACGCCATAGACCACGGCGCCCTCAATGAAAGCCTGGAACGGCGTGCGCAGAATCTGGAAGAGATTCCGGAAGAGCATCCCCGCGATGTCGTAGGCGATGACGAACATGACCCAAGCAATCATTGCCGACGTGAACATCTGAATCGGGCGATTAAGAAAGCGCACAACCGGTATCAGCATGAAGATTACGAAGAGACCGTAGGACGCTGCGTTTCTCTCGAGCGCGCGATTGTCGAGCCAGGGAAGCCGATTTGCCGCCACTAACGCGCCGAACATGACCATTACGAGCAGTGTGCCGGTGTAGAGTCCAGTCCACAGAGCCGGACGGGGCAGCGGCTTGTGAGCTTTTGCTCCGATAATACGATCGATTGGAGAACGAACAGTCATGGGTTCGCCGGCTGGCCTTCCAATGGAACGCCGCCGGAGGCGGGCTCGCTGGCTTGACTTTCATTTCCGGCGCGATCCACCGCAGTTGTAGTGTACACGTAACGGCGTCCGGGCTCCGCATTCATATCGCGAAACGCTGGGGTAAGCAACAATTCCAAATTCAAACGCGTTCCCGGCACGCCATCTTGCTCACTGCGATAGACGTTGTACCCCGCTATATCGGTTTCAGGGCTGATGGCCCAGGAGATGTCCAAATACCCGGGATTATTGTTCTGCGCTGGGACCAGTACGACCACGAGGCCTTGAGGCGCAGCCGGCGGAAACGTGTCGCGGGGAGTGACAACAATTAGTTTCGAGTCGGTTGATTCGAGCGCTACGTCCGGATACTGCAAAACACTGCGAACCGAATACACGTAAGTGGTGCCGAACTCGACTTGCAAGTCCTGGAAAGCGGGTTCAGGGGTTTCTCCGATGCGTGCGAATGGAACTTTCAGTTTGGGCGCTTCACTGACAGACACGGATGCGTTGGCCACCGGCTCCGGCTGAGTCGGGGCCTGCGGCGCTGCTTCTGCGCGATAAACATGATAGGCGACGATAGGCGGAGCGGCGCCCGCAGGTGTCTTTTGGGGCGGCGCCCAGGTGAGGACGATGCCGGCATGTGTAACTTCTGCCTTAACGTCTTCGATAAGATTGGCCGCGGGATAAATGCGCACACCGGCATGATTCGAGTCTGCTGATTCTTTTTTTGGGGATGCTCGCGTGCGGACAGCGTACGACGCCGTCCATCCTATGTGCGGGCCCAAATCGCCTGCATCCAGCGAACTTACAACGCGAAGATGATTTTTCTGCGAATAGCGATCGACCATCGCCGAAGGGATCGTGAGAATCAATTCTGGCACCGCTTTCGCAGCAGGCGATGCTGAGCTGGGAGCTGGTTCGAACATGCGATAAATCTCAATTGCGGGAGGCTGCTTCAGAGGGCGGTGTTCCACGGTTTCTTTTGGCATCGTGAACGTCAGAATTACATCATTTCCTTGCTGTTGCGCTACAAGGTCCGCAATCGCGGTGGGAACTTGAGGTTTTCGTTCGATGGGTTCGCCGGGTGCTGCGCATCCAGTAAGCCAAAGTGACGAACAGAAAATTGAAAAAGAAAGTATGAGGATGGATCGCAGCGAAGCGCGTGCTTCCGAAACGGGGCCGGAAATTTGTTCCCCTTTTCTGTCTTCCATTTTCTCTTTTCTAATTTCTAAAGAATGTAGCGGCTCAGATCCTGATCCTTCACGATATTCGCGAGCTGTTTCTGCACGTAGGCGGCATCCACTTTCACAGTTTTCTTCTTCATCTCGGGAGCTTCGAAGGAAATCTCTTCAAGGACCTTCTCGAGGATGGTGTGCAGCCTGCGAGCGCCGATATTTTCAGTCTGCTCGTTCACTTTGGCGGCAAAACGCGCAATCGTCGCGATGGCGTCATCGGTGAAGGAAAGCTTCAGTCCCTCGGTGTCGAGCAACGCGATGTATTGCTTGATGAGGGCGTTCTTGGGTTCGGTGAGAATGCGAACGAAGTCTCCTTCCGTGAGCGAGTTGAGCTCGACTCGAATAGGAAAGCGGCCCTGCAACTCGGGAATCAAGTCCGAAGGCTTGGTGGTGTGGAATGCGCCCGCTGCGATGAAAAGAACGTGGTCCGTGCGGACCATGCCGTAGCGCGTGTTTACCGTAGTGCCTTCCACGATCGGGAGGATATCGCGCTGAACGCCTTCGCGCGATACGTCCGGACCGTGCCCCGCTTCGCGACCGGCGATTTTGTCGATTTCATCAACAAAAAGAATTCCCATCTGTTCGACGCGATCGACGGCAAGACGCGTGACTTGGTCCATATCAATGAGGCGGTTTTCTTCTTCTTGAATTAGATAATCGAAAGCTTCCGCCACCGTCATCTTTCGTTTCTTCTTCTGCTGGCCGAAGAAGCCGGAGAGCATGTCCTTTACATTGATATCCATTTCCTCGACGCCTTGATTTGTGACGATTTCGAAGGCGGGCGTTGCGCGTTCGCGTACTTCCACTTCCACCATGCGCTGGTCAAGTTTCCCTTCGCGGAGCTGGGCGCGGAGTTTGTCGCGGGTGCGCTGCAATTGTTCGCGGCGCTGGGCTTCCCCAGCGGGATTCGCATCCGCTGGAATCGGCGACGGCGGCAAGAGCAGATCCAGCAAACGCTCTTCCGCGGATTGCTCGGCGCGCTCGGCTACTTCGTCGAGTTTCTCTTCGCGCACCATGTCTATCGAAGTTTCCACCAGGTCGCGAACCATGGATTCGACGTCACGGCCCACGTAGCCCACTTCGGTGTACTTCGACGCTTCCACTTTCACGAACGGGCAGCCTGCCAGTCGCGCGAGGCGGCGCGCAATTTCCGTCTTTCCAACGCCGGTGGGGCCGATCATCAAGATATTTTTGGGAAGAATCTCTTCCGCGAGCTCAGGCGTGAGCTTTTGGCGCCGCACGCGATTGCGCAGCGCAATGGCGACGGCCTTTTTGGCAAGATTCTGCCCCACGATATATTTGTCGAGCTCGATAACGATTTCTCGCGGGGTCAGCTCGTCAAACGAGGGGAGCGGCTCGGGCTCGGCTGCCTGCGAATCACCTGCCAAGTAGATCACCATGTCTTTCTCCGACTTTCCGGTCATAGTTCTTCGATGCTGAAATTGGCGTTGGTGAAAATGCAAATTTCGCTGGCTATGCGCATGGCCTCCTGCGAAATATCCTTTGCGCTGAGCTTGGTGAATTTCGAAAGCGCTCGCGCAGCGGCAAGCGCGTAGGAACCACCCGAACCGATGGCGCAGATGCCGTCATCCGGCTCGATCACGTCACCGCTGCCTGAAAGCAGGAATGTGGATTTTGTGTCCGCGACGATCAAAAGGGCTTCGAGATGACGCAGAGAGCGATCTGTGCGCCAGTCTTTGGATAACTCCACAGCGGCTCGCGGCAGGTTGCCATGGAACTCCTGGAGCTTGTTTTCGAAACGCGAGAAGAGCGACAGGGCGTCTGCGGTACTTCCGGCGAAGCCTGCTATGATCTTGTCGTTGTAAAGGCGCCGCGTCTTCTTGGCATTGTGCTTGATCACGCCTTCGCCGAGAGTCACCTGGCCGTCGGCGGTGAGCACCACTTTGTTGTCTTTCCGCACGCACAGAACCGTCGTACCGTGCATCGGTTCACTTTTTCGCTTCATAGGCATCAGGTGATTATACCCCTCGCACGCGGCCCCGGCCAATTGAGTGCACACATCACTTCGATGGACCTACGCGAGTCCAGCGTCCAACGCGGTATAGAACGCATCGAGTTCGGCGGGCTGCGTAAAAATATGTGTGGCGATGCGAATGTGGTCAGGGCCGCCAGCAACACGGATATTCCGCATTGCGGATTGGTCTAGCACGGATTTGAGGTCCAGCTTGCCTTTCGCTTGGTTCGGCTCGAACGTTACGAGGCCGCCGTAAAAACGGTCGGCGCTGGCATTGGTGATGGAAAGTTGCGGATGGCGCGAGACGCGGTCACGCACTTGCGATGCGAGTTCGTGAATACGTGCGTAGACGATATCTGGCCCGAGTTGCTGGTGGAAATCGAGCGCAGCTTTCAGTCCAACCATCACCGAAAGGTTGGAAGTGCCAAACCATGAAAAACGGTATGCTTTCATATCGTAGTTATTCCAGTTAGCCGTCGCGATGTTGACCCACAAATCCTTCAGACGCTCGTCTCTTATGTAAAGAGTGCCGGTGCCCTTCGGCGCCATCAACCACTTGTGCGGGCTTGTAGCGTAAAAATCACAGCCGATGTCGTGCAGGTCGAGCGGGATCTGACCGATAGCGTGTGCGCCGTCCACTTGCGATAGGACGCCGTGGGCTCGTGCCATCGCGCAGATTTCTTTGGCCGGCAGAATCACGCCGGTCACTGTCGTGATGTGACTGAAAAAGACAACCCGGGTCTTGGGGGTGAGCGCGTTTTGGAAGAGTTCAACGATCTCTTCCGCGCTGGCCGGCGGCTTCGGAATCACGACGGTGTTTAATTTCACGCCGAAGCGCGCAGCTTTTTGCTCCCAGGGACAGCGACCGCCCGGGTGTTCCTGGTCGGTGAGCAGGACTTCATCCCCGGGCTTGAGATCGAGGCCGTTCACCACAACGTTGTTGGCTTCGGTGGCGTTGCGAACCAGCGCGAGCTCATCGCGGTTCACGTGGAGATAGGACGCCAGAGAATCGCGCAATGCGTGTAGGCGGTCATTTTCTTCGTAACCGAACCAGGGATAGGCCGGCTCGCGGTATTCCTCAGCGGAAAGAATGTGGTCAATCATTGCGCGGAGAACCGGAAGTGGGGAGCAGCCGACTGAACCGCAATTCAGGTTGATATGATCCGGCGCGAGCAACCACTGGGCGCGCAGGCCGGCCCAGTATCGCGATGGATCACTCGAAAGAAGATCATGAGAAGGGAGTGGAACCGCTTGCGTGCAAAGAATTTGCTCGGCACGCTGAAACGGCATGCCTAAGAGAGTTGCTGCAACAGCTGCATGCCGAATGAAGTCGCGTCGAGGAATCAAAAGAACCTCCGTTTGATTGGCGGGGGAATTATGCTCTCGCGCATGACGATTCTGCTAGTGGCTAGAGAAGAGAAGGCCGGGGAAGTTAGCAGCGCACAATATTAAATTGGTAGAACGATACCGCGGAGCAGCCAGATTACTTGTCGGTTTCACTGGTCGAGGAATCTTTATCCTTCGATTTCTTGTCTTTTGGCTTTTTCCCGACTTTAGCCCAGCGCTCGTCGAGAGATTCTTTGGTGAAGAGGGACTCGGAAAGGTTCGTGTTGTACTCGCACTTATCGAAGAACACTTGGAAAACCTTAATCCCGTTGCGATCGCGAGTGATTTGAAACGGCGTTTGGATGCCCGAGAACGGATGATAGTTCGAGAAGTATTCAATTTCTTCCGTACGCATGCGCGTGTTGGCATTGCGCGTATCTATTACCATGCGAACGGGCAGATGCGAGGATTTCGCGATCGCTATGCGGATGGTGCGGTTCTCGTTGTCCACCAGCTCAACCCACTCTGACTCGTGCAGGTCCACCACGTCGGGACCGCCATAGCGGAAGATCATGTCCGGCTCGTGGATTCTATGCCGGAGAATATTGTCGATATCCGCCTTCATGTCTTCTTGATAGCGCGCGAGGTCACTGGTGCGTGCTTCGGTGACGCCGCCGCGGTCGAGGTCCCAGCCTTTATCTCCGTTTCTCACCTCGATGATATTGCGCTTGGGAAGATTCTCCTGGCGATCTTTGAACGGTGGGGTGGGAATGGTGAAATCCTCGAAATGTCCGTATCCATTGAGTTCTCCGGAATGTCCGAAAAGGCCGAGGCGCCCAGTGCAAGTAACGTCATGAACGTTTAAGTACGCGGCACCGCCCAGGCCCTCGATGGCCTGTTGCAAAACTTCCTTGGCTTTCGCCGCGCTTTGCGCGGGCATCATTACTTCGGATTCCTGCGCGGACGATTCGGAGACAAGTGCGAGAAAGGCAAATGCAAGGACGGTGGCTGCCGCAAACCTGCGCGAGATTATCCACAAAGGACAGAACCTCCATTTACGTTGATCACTTCTCCCGTGACGAAGGTTGCTAGATCCGATGCGGCAAAAAGGATGGGACCGGCAATTTCTTCCGCGGTCGCCACGCGTTTCAACGCGATGGGAGCTAAGGCTGATTTCATTCCAGCTTTTTTGTGCAGCACGGACGCGGACATATCCGTGTCTACCCAGCCCGGCGCGACGCAGTTAACCAGTATGTTGTGACCGGCGAGCTCGGAAGCAAGTCCCTTCACAAAACTGATGATTGCGCCTTTGCTCGCTCCGTAGTGGGAATGAAACGCCTCACCCCGCTGTCCCGCTGTAGAGCTGATGGCTACGATGCGCCCGCCTTTCTGCGCGATCATGTGCGGCACCGCGTAATGAATCACGGCATAGACGCTTTTTAGATTTACCCGAATCATCTCATCCCACTCGTGCTCGGTGAGTTTTTCAATGGGCGTATCCTGTTCATTCCAGATGCCGGCGTTGGCCACAAGGATATCTAAGCGGCCGAGGCGTTCGCAGGCAAAATTGACTAGTTTTTTCGCGCCTGCCATTTTGCCCAAATCGGCTTTGAACGATTCCACGCGTGTGCTGTGCTTGCGCGCTTCCTGTTCTACCAATTCGGCGGCTTCGCGATTGCGATGATAGTTGAAGACTACGTCGGCTCCAGCTTGCGCGAAGAGCTTTACGGTCGCGGCGCCGATGCCGCGCGAACCTCCCGTTATTAGTGCGGCCTTTCCTGCCAGCGAAATCATTTATTCCCCCAAGAAAATCGGCAGCAACTCACAGGCTGTTGCGAGCCACAGAAAACGCGATTGCATCTCCAACTTCAGCATAATTCCACCGAGCTACGAATGCACCGGAGCCTTGCGCGCCGCTTTCACGAGCTCGCTAAACAAAGCTCGGGAGAGCGAATCCGCTTCAATCGTCCGCTCGGGATGCCATTGCACGCCGGTGACCCAGTTCGAACCTCCAGTCCATTCAACCGCTTCAATCACACCGTCGGGTGCGTGTGCGGTGACGCGAAGATCTGCTCCCAACTTGAGGACCGACTGGTGATGCGAGCTGTTTACGCGCACTTCGTTCGCTCCCGCTAGTCTGGCGAGACGCGATCCCGGCTCGATTTGGACAAGGTGAAACGGCTCGGGCGTTCCTTTTTCCCACTTGTGCTGAATTTGGCTTGGGATTTCGCTCGGGATGTCCTGTATGAGAGACCCTCCCAGGAAAACGTTCAGGCTCTGTACGCCGAAGCAAACAGCCAGAACCGGTTTGTGTTCGGCGAAAGCATATTTGAGGAGCGCGAAATCCGTGCGTTCGCGATCAGGGTCGGACTCAGCGCACTCGAAATGGCGAGTAGCGCGAAAGTGGGAAGGCTCAACATCCGCGGGGCTTCCGGGCAGCACAATGGCATCGAGCGAGCGAGCGACCTCATTCAGTTCGTCCGGCGAGAGCGAGAGAGATATTTCCACCGTTTCGCCGCCAGCTCGTTGGACACCCTCGCAATATCTTTCATATTTCTCGCGTTGCCCCGTAAGTTCTTCTGTTCGTGTGCGATAGGGGATACCAACTCGCGGCGCCTGGATGGATTCGGAGACCATGGAATGCTCATCCTACCATTGAGAGTCGGCGCCAGCAACCATGCGAGGATCTTCGATCGAAAGCGAGCAACGAAGTCCACCGGCGGAGCCGCAGAAAGCGCCCCGAAAACTCGAAGTAGGATTTAGAACGAGCTGGCGGCCATGCTAACCATGGGGACCCGGGGACTTGACCTCCGGGATGTCGAGGCAGGTTTCCTTGGAGGATGTGTCTTGAGCCAAGTGTCGTAGTTCTGCTTCATCTGATCGATGTGGTGCGGGATATGGCGTTCCTGAATCTCGACCCAACCGGCAAGGCTCAGGGGGCCGTCGGCTGGATGATTAACGGTGTATTCCCAGACCGATTCGGGCAGCGTGACGAGCAATTGATACGTTGATCTGCGCAGGCGACGAATAATTTCGAGTGCCTCGCGGGTGCTTTGATGAAAATAACCTAGAGTGCCGGCCCAGCGTGCGGGATCAAACTTCAGAACAGGGCTTTCCGGCTCTGCGATACAACGCCGGCAGCGGATGTAGGCGCTGGCCTCGCTGTCAGCAAGGTGCAGAATAATTTCGTGAATGCTCCAACGGTTAGGTGAGGGTTTATGTAGCCACATCTTCTTGGGAAACTGGCGCAATGCAGCCGATAGCAGGGCCGGCGCGCGGCCGAATGATTCCAATTGTTGTCGTCTCACTTCCCGATTCATGGACACCTCCTGCGTTATCTTCTTAGACGCGTGAGTTGCACTTTGGCTGCCAGCACCTACATGAATAAACGAAGAAATACTGTTGATTGTTCCAACACAAGCTAAAGTCCTTGCAAGTTGAGATTGGGGCGTCCGGCTTAGGGAAAACGTGTTCGGGGATGGGACAAGTGGGACATTTCAATTTCAGAAAACATTACAAATTCCGATTTCCCATGCAATTTTATGTAGACATCCACAAACCTGAAATGCTTCATGCTAAATATGGAAGGGAGCTAGAAATGTCTGGGGGACTTTAGATTCGGGCGATCAACCGGGCTCTTTTTTTCGCCACGTACGCGCCAGAGGCCGCGAATATCGCCCACTAAATAGAGCGAGCCGGTGGCAAATACCACTCCATCGGGACCAGCTAGTTCCATCGCGCGCTCAACCGCCTCGATCGGATCGGGAACGACGACTGAATTCCTTGCAAAATGTCCGGTGATTTCCGAGAGTAGCGAAGCGGAGATTGCGCGCGATTGGCGCGGCATAGTAAGAATCACGGCTTCGGCGCGCGGAAAAAGCAGACCTGCTATCTCATCAACGGCTTTGTCGCGCATCGCTCCGTAGACCAAAAATATGCGGCGGCCTGAAAAATTCTCCTCCCAAAATCTTAGAAGTTCCCGAGCCCCGGCTGGGTTGTGCGTACCGTCCAGGTACACATCGGGCCGTTCAGAAATGCGTTCGAGACGGCCGGGCCAACTCACCGTCGCGATCCCGCGCTCGATTGCTTCATCGCCAATTGGAAATCCTCGTTCCGTGAGGAGGCGGGCAGCGGTGGCAGCCGTCAATGCATTTTGAACTTGGAAGCGGCCCGAAAGCGCTGGTGCGATTGCGAGTTTTCGGGAGGTATGCGCGAACGTCGCGGCTGCGCTGTAGAAACCGCCCGACGCTTTCAAATCCTCGATGCGCCACTCTGAGTCCACTTCCACCAACCGCGCGTTCATCTCCACGCATCGACGGGCGATTACTGAGCGGGCTTCGGGACGTTGTGCCGCACTCACCGCCCAGGCGTCAGCTTTAATGATTCCCCCTTTTTCCGCGGCGATCTCTTCGATGGAATGGCCGAGATAATTTTCGTGATCGAAATCGATTGGCGTGATTACGGCGACCTCCGGCGTGACGATGTTTGTGGCATCGAAGCGTCCGCCCATACCGACCTCATATATTGCGAACTCTACGTGGTGTGCGCCGAAAGCTAGAAAAGCCATCGCGGTGACGCATTCAAAAAAAGTTGGATGTGCTGAGAGCCTGCCCGAGGCCATGAGCGATTCGATGGAGGCGCTTACCCCAGTCCAAGCGGCAGCGAAATCCTGGTCAGAGATATTCTCCCCGTTAATGCGGATGCGTTCATTAATCAGTTCGAGGTGCGGCGACGTGTAAAGCCCGGTTCGGATGCCCGCCGCCCGGAGAATCGATTCGAGCATGGCTGCCGTGGAACCTTTGCCGTTTGTCCCGGCGATGTGCGCGCAGGGCGCCGCGCAATGGGGCCGGCCCAAATCTTCAGCGAGGAGGGTGATGTTCTCGAGGCCGAATTTCTGTACCGGAATTGCTACCGCTGGAATTGCGGCGAGTGAAGTGCTGGGGATTCTCGCAGGCTGGCGCGGGGCCGCAAGTTCTTTTCCAAGTGACAGGAGGGCGCGAACGGATTCTTCGTAGTTCATATCTACGGTGGGATCTTACCCGAGGAAGAAGTTGAGCGCCTGGGAGATGTAGGGCTTCAACTCTTTGCGCGGAACGACGGCGTCGAGGAAACCGTGCTCCAGGAGAAATTCGGCGGTTTGAAAACCTTCGGGAAGCTTTTGGCGAATGGTCTGTTCGATTACACGCGGGCCCGCAAAACCAATCAGGGCTCCGGGTTCGGCAATATTCAAATCGCCCAGCATCGCGTAGCTGGCAGTAACACCCCCGGTGGTGGGATCGGTGAGAATGGAAATGAAGGGAAGCCCTGCTTCGTCTAACAGCGCGAGGGCCGCGGAAACCTTGGCGAGCTGCATCAAGCTGACGACGCCTTCCATCATGCGGGCGCCGCCGGAACAGGAAACAATAATCAACGGAATTTTCTGGGCCAATGAGAGCTCGATGGCGCGCGCCACTTTTTCACCGACTACGGCTCCCATCGAACCGCCGATAAAACTGAACTCCATGGAGCAGCAGATCACGGGCCGGCCGTTCAAGCGTCCCTCGGCCGTGAGGATGGCGTCTTTCATACCCAATTTATGCTGCGCGTCTTTTAAACGCTGTGCATAAGGCTTCGTGTCAGTGAAATGAAGGGGGTCACTGGATGCGAGTTCACTGTCGAGTTCCGTCCAGGGCTCATCATCGAGGAGGAGTTCGAGCCTCTTGCGCGCACTCAAGCGGAAATGATGGTCGCACTTCGAGCAGACTTCCCAGTTCGCCTCCAGGTCTTTTTTCCAGATGATGGCGCGGCAGGAGCCGCACTTTGTCCACATACCTTCCGTGCGTACGCGGCGTTCCTCCACCGGCGTGGGATTCTCGATCGGTTTTTTCTCGCGTTTGAACCAGGTCATGACTAGTAGTCGATCCCCCGCTGCGCGAGGATTCCTTTCGTATACGGATGCTTCACTTCGCGCATTTCCGTGACGAGGTCGGCGGCTTCGACCAGCTTCGGATGCGCATTGCGGCCGGTGCAAATCACGTGCACGCGCTCGGGGCGTTTTGCGAGCGATTCTACTACGCGCTCAGGATCGAGCATTTTATAGCTAATTACGTAATTGATCTCGTCGAGTACAACGAGGTCATATTTCTCACTGTATATCTGCTCGCGGCCATATTCCCAAGCCTGTTCGCACAAGCGTACATCTTCGGGGTCCGTCTCCGCGCCGCCTACTTTGACGAAACCCCGACCCATTGGTCGAATTTCGAATTTATCGTCACCAAGCATTTTTGCGGCATCGAGTTCGCCATAGTGCCACGAGCCTTTGATGAACTGCACCATCAGCACGCGCATGCCCTGCCCTACGGCGCGGAGAGCCGTCCCTAGAGCGCAAGTCGTCTTGCCTTTGCCGGGCCCGGTGTAAACGATCAAGAGTCCTTTACCTTCCGGCATGGGTTCGCGTCTCGCGAGGGCGACTTGTAATACTGGCCGCCCTCCGGTGAAAGGTCAAGCGGCCACGCGGCGAGCTCGTGGCCTGACCGGGCTGATGGCGGGGGAAGGCGATAGGCGTCACAATGAGATATACTTCGAGCGAAATAAAGCTTCAAGGCGCAGCTTAGAAAATGACATCTGCTGCGTCCATCTTTAGTTTCCTTCAAGAGGAGATATCATGCTGAAGAGTTCTGCGTTTTTCGCGGTGATTTTTGTCGGCGTCGCTATTCTAGCCGTTTCGGGCTACGCACAGGACCAGAGCCAGCGTCCCAGCCCTGCAGCGAATGCAAATTGCAGTTTCACCGACGGCAAAACGGTAACAGTGGCCTATTCGAGCCCGCGGGCGAAGGGCCGCAAGATTTACGGCGGTTTGGTTCCCTATGGCAAAGTATGGCGCGCAGGCGCGAACGAAGCGACCACGATTACGATCGATACAGACGTGACGATAGGCGGCAAAACGATACCCGCAGGCACCTACACAATCTTCACCATTCCGAACGAAGACAAATGGACGATGATCATCAATAAGACGACGAAGAACGCCAAAGGCGGCCCACTGTGGGGCGTTCCGTATCCGGGCGAAGAGGGTGACTTCGCGCGCGTGGATATGAAAGCTTCCAAGCTGGCTTCGCCGGTCGAGAACTTTACAATTTCGTTCGATAAGTCAGGTTCCGGATGCGTGATGAATCTGGATTGGGAAACGACGCGAGCCTCGATCGAGATCTCGGAGAAAAAGTAGAAGACAGCTCTGCGGAAAAATCCTTCACCTGATGTTACGCCAACTGTAAATGTTTCACTAAATTCGCTGCGACTTCGGTGACGCGCGGACGAGCGGCAGCTGACATTGGCTTTTCGGCCTCTGCATCGCGTTCGCGCAATACGAGCCAAACGCCCGGCCGGTGAACTTTACGGTCGTGACAAATTGCGCCCGTAAGCTGAGAAATCTCCAGATTACTTCCGGCCAGTCCCACGTTGAAAAAAGACCGCACTTCGTCAAGTAAGTCCTGGAATCCTTGTGACGCAAGCATCGGATCCACATCGCGGGGAATGGGAGCCTCTACCTCCAGCAGATCGTAATCCGATAGCGGCTCGGTGAGCATAATCTCTACGGAAGCGGTAGGAGCGTCGGCATCGTATGAAATTTTCACGGGCATCGTGAAGTCATTGTTACAGAAGACGGCCTACTTCGGGTAGGGGTGGCCTGCCAGAATTGCAAAAGCGCGGTAGATTTGCTCGGCCAGGACGACGCGAGCGAATTCATGAGGCATGGTAAGAGTCGAGAGCGAGATTCTCTGTTTCGCTTGGGCGCGAATTTCGCCGGGAAAGCCATCGGCGTCGCCACAAAGAAAAGTCAGCTCTCGCGTGCCGCGATCGCGCAAATCGCCCAACCAGCGCGCAAATTGCTGCGACGTGTATTGTTTGCCTGCAGCGTCCAGCAACACAATCGTTGCAGCGGGCTCGATCTTCAATTTCCGAAGGCTGGAAGGTCCGGCGTCCCTTAACTCGATCACTTCCGTTTCCACGTAATGGCTGATGCGGCCGACGTAGTTATCAAGAAGAGCGTGAATTTCTGGGCGCCGCGTCTTGCCGAGCATAATCAAACGAATTTTCACGATGTTGTCGCTTCGGAAAAAGTGCGCTCAGATGAGCCGGTATTTTTTGCGCTTCTCAAGCAGGGTCTTGCGGCTGATGCCCAGAATATCCGCGGCGCGTCCGATTTTGTAGTGCGTCCCTTCCAAGGTCAGCTCGATGGCCTCTCGCTCGAGATCTTCCAGCGAACGCAGCATTCCTGTAAGTCCGTGCTCGTTCCCAACCGCGCGTAGAATTTCAGGGAAATCCTCTGGCGACAATAGTGCCTGCTTTCCAAAAACCAGCGCGTGTTCGACCGCGTTTTTCAACTCGCGGACGTTTCCGGGCCAGCCATAATGCTGGAGCATTTCGAGTGCCTTCGAATCTAAGGACGCGTCTGTCTTGCAGTGCACGGGCGCCAGCCGCCCGAGAAAGTGCGAAGCGAGCGGAGCAATATCGGCGAGGCGTTCGCGGAGCGGCGGAACATGAATCGCCAAAACATTCAGCCGAAAGAAAAGGTCCTCGCGGAACCGGCCGGTCTCAACAGCCTTGCCCATATCCGTATTCGTCAGAGCCATCAACCGCGCTTCCATGCGCAGCGTTTCCGTACCGCCGAGCCGTTCGAATGTGCGCTCTTCGAGAACGCGCAGCAGCTTTGCCTGCATCCCGGGGGTGAGCGCCGCTATTTCGTCGAGGACGATCGTACCGGTCTGTGCCAATTCGAGGCGTCCCGGTTTGCGCGCGACCGCACCCGTGAATGCTCCGCGTTCGTGCCCGAAGAGTTCGGACTCTACGAGCTCGGCCGGCAGGCTGGCGCAGTCGATTTTCAACAGGGGAGCGTCGCGACGAGGTCCGTGCTCGTGAATCCATCGGGCCAGCTGATCTTTTCCCGTGCCACTTTCGCCCGTAATGAGAAGGGTAGTAGAAGTGTCCGCGAGTTTTTCCGCGATTTCAAGCAAGTGCCGCGAGGCGGGATCTTCCGCGACCCACGCAATGTTCGGGGCGGTCATTGCTGCGTTGCATCACCTTCCGCATTGCTTTGAGAAGCGGGAAGCGGCGAAGGCGCGGGGAAAGTTATCCGCTCGACGGAGCGCCAGAGTCTCTCGAGATCGTAATACTGTCGGGCGCGTTCGCTGAAAATGTGCACTACGAAATCACCGTAATCGAGCAGGACCCATTCCGCGCTGGATTTTCCTTCCCGGTGCGCCACGCGGCGTCCCTGGCGATGGAGTTTTTCTTCAATCGCTTCGCCGATGGCCTGGATTTGCGGCTGGCTTTGTCCGGAGCAGAGGAGGAAATATTCCGCGAATGCGCCCGCACCAGAAAGGTTAAGGACCGTGATGTCCACGGCCTGCTTGTCCTGGGCCGCTTCCACGGCCGATCGAATTTCGGGGCGAAGGGAGTTGAGTGTCACCGGTACAGAGCCTGTTCCAGAATGTATTCCTCTACGCGCGCGGGCACAAGCCCATGGATCGTTTGCTTGCGCTCCAGGCGGTGCCGGATTTCGGTGGACGAAATATGACTCGCCACAGTGGTGAGAAGATGAATCACGGATTTGCGCAGCACGATCTTGTTCGGATCGCTCGATGGCGTGCGGCCGAGCCTTTCGGGAGGAATCACAAGACGCAACGCATCTAATCGAAAACCCGGACGGCTCGCGATGATGAAATCACAACTGTCGAGCAACGCTTCATAATTTTTCCACGTCGGGATTTCAAGAAACTGATCCGCGCCGAGAATGAAAAACAAGTGATCGTCGGGATGCTCCCGGTGAAAGCGCCGCACTGTGTCTACACTATAAAAAACATGCGTAGCGGCACCTTCCGGCGGCGCCTCGGCGGTGGAAGTATGGAATCCTGCATGATCTGCGCAAGCGAGCGTAACCATTGCGTAACGATGCAGAAATGGCGTCAACGTGCGCTTAGTTTTGTGCGGAGGACGCGACGAAGGCACGAAATATATGGCATCGAGGTGAAAGCGTTTCTGTGCCGCCTGCGCCACGGCGATGTGACCCGAGTGAATCGGATCAAACGTGCCGCCAAAAAGCGCAATCGAGCGGCGATGGGCTGGTCCGTGCGGCCGATGAATAGAATGCGGGCTCAACGCTTTTCCTGAGGCGAAGTTGAATCGTCATCGTCGATCGCTGCGGCGGAGCGGGCCTCTTCAGCGTCACGTTCGCGAGAGGGTGTCGGCTGAACTTCCGTTTCGACCGGCATGGATGGTTTCGGAATCCGATCCAGGGCATCAGCCATTGCGCGGACGAGTGCGACAATCCCTTCCCCACTTGCAGAGGATATCGCGTGGAATTCAAGGCCGCGCTTCTTGGCGAATGCGCGTAATTCGTCGAGGTGTTCGCGATTTGTGGTGGCATCGAGCTTGGTAGCGACAACGATCATCGGCTTTTCAGTCAGCGCCGGGCTGAACGAGGCGAGCTCGTGCTCGATAATTTCGAAGTCGCGGATGGGATCGCGGTCGTTTGCGTCGCTCGTATCCACAAGATGCGCGATCAATCGCGTGCGCTCAATATGTTTCAAGAATCGCGTGCCTAGACCTACGCCTTCGTGGGCGCCCTCGATCAAACCGGGCAAGTCCGCGACAACGAATGCACGGCCCTGGCCGGGCGCGGCGTCAGGGTCGGCGGAAACGACGCCTAGGTGGGGTTCAAGGGTAGTAAAAGGATAGGCCGCAATTTTCGGGCGTGCGGCGGAAATGCGCGAAATCAAAGTGGATTTTCCTGCGTTGGGGAAGCCGACAAGGCCCACATCGGCGAGCAGCTTCAGTTCGAGCCGCAGGTTGCGCTCTTCGCCAGGCTGGCCGTCTTCATGTTCGCGCGGCGCCTGATGCCAGGGGCGCACAAAATGCGGATTGCCGTTGCCTCGCCCGCCGCGGCCACCCTTGGCTGCACGGTACCGCTGTCCAGCTTCGACGAAGTCAAAAACCTGTTCGCCTGAGTCAGCGTCGAAAATCACAGTGCCGACGGGGACTTTCAGCACCATTTCTTCGCCGGAAGCGCCGTGGCAATTCGAGCCTTCGCCATGGCCACCCCTCTGGGCCTTGAATTCCCGATTGTAGCGATAACGCAGCAGCGTATTGTCGTGCGGGTTCGCTTCGATGTAGATGTCGCCGCCGTGGCCGCCATCGCCCCCAGAAGGTCCGCCGCGCGGAACATACTTCTCCCTGCGAAAGGCGACACAGCCATTGCCGCCATCACCGGCCTTTATCGAAATTTTCGCTTCATCTGCAAACATGAATCACCCGCTAAGAGAGATGCTGAGAGAGCATACGCCGACGCAAGGTCCGAAGACAAAAATACGCGCCCCGGTGCGTTGGAGCGCGTAAGGAACCTTGCAGAACTAGTTGGCAGGCGCTGCAGCGGCTTTCTTCTCGGCTAGTCGCGTACCGGCTTCTTCCACCGTTAGCACGCTGATATAGCGCCCGTGGCCGCCCTTGTCTTCGAAGAGGACGATGCCGTCAATCAACGCGAAGAGGCTGTCATCTTTCGCCAGACCAACATTTTTCCCTGGCCTGTAGTGCGTGCCGCGCTGGCGAATCAAAATGCTGCCGCCAGTTACGAGCTGTCCGCCAAATCGCTTGATTCCAAGTCGCTGCCCGTGCGAGTCGCGTCCATTAGTGGATGACCCGCCGCCTTTTTTGTGTGCCATGAAGATCCCCTACGGAATTTGGATGTCGCTGACCTGAACGGCGGTGTAATTCTGCCGGTGGCCGCGCTGAATGTTGTATTGCCCGCCCGTTTTGTACTTCAAAACTCGCAGTCTCGGGCCGCGGCCTTGCTCTACGATTTTGCCGATTACCTTCACTTTCGAGATATCGTCGGCGGAAACGAACTTCTTTTCATCGGTGCGCACGGACAGCACGTCTTCAAACGTTATCTTGCCGCCCAGCTTTCCTTCGAGCGTCTCCACGCGGACAGTCTTGCCAGGCTCCACGCGATATTGCTTTCCCCCACTTCGAATTACGGCGTACATGCTGCCTCCTGAAGCTAGTGACAAACCCCAATTATACGGGCTATCTAGCACATACGTCAACGAACACTGTATTGCTAATTAGGCGTAAGCTCGGCGGCAGGATTCGTGTTCGCGGCAGGATCGAGGGCAATTTGTGTGGTCGATCAGGATGTAACTGTGACAAGCGGCACAGATTACGCCGTACATGGTTTCATTGAATTGATCGTGGTTCATCTGGGTTGTATGTTCGTTGCGCGCTTGCTCGCGGCTCATAGCCATAGTTCGGCTCCCTCGCTACATTCTATCTGAACTCCCTCGGCTTTTTCGCAGTTCAGGCTATCCGATGGCACAGCCAGATTGGCTCTTGAAGCCCTCCGGCCGCGAGCCTACGCTTGCTATATGAGCGAATTCAAACGAACGGAACGCACGCAGGTCAAGCGACTGCCCGATCGCGGCGCTTATGATACTGAAACTGTCTTTCCGATTCTCGACGAAGGGTTGATTTGCCACGTCGGATTCTCAGTCGAGGGCCAGCCGTTCGTGATTCCGACCGGCTACGCGCGAGTTGGTGACACGCTCTATATCCATGGCTCGGCGGCGAGCCGCATGCTACATACGTTGGCCGAAGGCGTTCAGGTTTGCGTCACGGTAACGCTGCTGGACGGATTGGTTCTGGCCCGGGCGGCATTTCACCACTCGATGAATTACCGCTCGGTCGTGATTCTCGGCCGCGCCACTCTGGTCGAAGACCGCGCAGAAAAGTTGAAGGCCCTGGAAGCGTTTACGGAACATATCGTGCGCGGTCGCTGGAATGACGTCCGGCTGCCAACGGAATTGGAGCTGAAGGCGACTACCGTCCTTGCTCTGCCGCTCGCGGAAGTTTCCGCGAAGGTTCGCTCCGGGCCACCCAAAGACGACGCGGAAGATTACCAACTTCCCATCTGGGCCGGCGTCGTTCCGCTTCCGCTTGCGCCAGGTGCTCCGATTACCGATCCCAGGTTAATTCCGGGAATCGAGACCCCGGCATACGCGAAGAAATATTCGCGCTGATTCTCGATTTCTGGTTTCGCTAGACATCATGCGAGCCTCGTATTCCAAAAAAAACAGCCCCGGCCGAAGCCGGGGCTGTTGGGTAGATTTGCCAGAGCCAGCGAAAACTAATCGCCAGCGACTGCGGCTTCTTCGGCATTGGTCTTTTCAGCCTTCACTTCGCCGTTGCCGTTCGTGTGGCCATTTCCGTTGCCGTTGGCAGTCGCGATTTGAACCGGCTTCACGGTTGCGCCCGGAACCGCCATCTGAATCTGCTGAATCGAGCCAATCTGCACGACGGTCTCAGTGGACTTCTTCAGCACGAGTTCTTCGTAAATCCGGCGAACCTTGGCAGCTTCCTCGTTGGCCTTGCGGCGGCGTGCGCGGTCTTCTTCAGCCGCGGTCAGAGGAATGTCGTGCTCGAGATGACGAACTCGGGCCGCATCATCTTCGTCGATACGCAGCGTATGCTCGTAGCTGTTGAGGTCAACCTTTTTGCCTTTGGCGAAGATCTCGTGCTTGCCGTGCTCCTTGTACCACTGCGCGACGGTCGCGTTCTTGTACATGTTCTCGATAATCTTCCGCCAGCCGATGCCGGTGTTATAGGCGCAGAAGGAAATTTCGCCCTGCTGCGTGGCATATGGAATGATGCACATTTCGGTGCGACGGAAGTCGTAGTTGAAGAGATCCTGGAACCACATCCCCGCGAGGAACAGGAAATTCCACGGGTCTTGGCGGCGCTTCATGGAATCATCCAAGGTGCGATCCGGACCGACCTTTCCATAAACCTTTTCAGATTTTTCCTGACCTCTCACGCCGAAAGTCTTGTCAAACTTCTTCCAAAGGTCCTTGAGCCTCAAACTCGGGGGCGCCTGGAACGGATGATAGTTCTTCAGCAGCGCCATGGCAGCCATGTAAGCGGAAAATTTCTTGCCGCGCGCCGCGTCTGTGACCTTGCTGATGTCAGCGACGAGCCCAGGAACATT
>Ga0302176_10000402_pt1 | contig 26659 bp, 23 predicted proteins | sample I_Palsa_E1_1_FD_198787 | JGI IMG/M metagenome (GOLD analysis project Ga0302176, IMG submission 198787) | Peat permafrost microbial communities from Stordalen Mire near Abisko, Sweden - I_Palsa_E1_1 | ecosystem: Environmental > Terrestrial > Soil > Palsa > Peat permafrost | place: Sweden...
GCTCCGCAAAATCGCGGTCGCTCGATTCGTGTCGTCGCTTTAGGCGGTGGCACCGGTCTTTCCACCGTTCTGCGCGGTCTGAAAGAATACGTTTCCGCGCGCAAAAAAGAATTGGTGCACCGCCCGTCCGTGCGTCGGCCCATCTCCGATTTGGCCGCGATCGTTACCGTCACCGATGACGGTGGCAGCTCCGGCCGGCTGCGTCGCGAATATCGCGTGCTTCCTCCCGGCGATATCCGCAACTGCATGGTCGCGCTCTCCAAAGACGAACATCTTCTGAGCCAGCTTTTTCAATATCGGTTTCCCGCCGGTGGCGGGCTGGCCGGCCACAGCTTTGGAAATTTGTTTCTGACTGCGCTCACCAACGTCACCGGCGATTTTCCCGAAGCCGTTCGTGTTTCCTCGCTCGTGCTGGCCATTCGCGGCCGCATTTATCCTTCCACCGCTCAGAACGTCACTCTCGAAGCCGAACTCGCCGACGGCCGGATCGTCGCCGGCGAAACCAATATTTCGCGCTCCCGCAAGCCCATTCGCCGTCTTCGGTTGGTTCCTCGCCGCGTGCGCGCCGTTCCCGAAGTCCTGCAGGCCATTCGCGAAGCCGACTTGATCCTGATCGGCCCCGGGTCGCTCTACACCAGCATCATTCCCAATTTGTTGATTGAAAAAGTCGTGGACGCCATCTCCCGCTCTCGCGCCACGTGCGTTTACATCGCCAATCTGATGACCCAGCCCGGCGAAACCGAACACTATTCCGTTGCCGATCACGTCCGGGCCATTTACGACCACACCCGTCGACATATTTTTGACTTTGTGATCATCAATCGCAAGCCGGTCCCGCCGGCGCTGCTTCGCAAATATCGTTTGCAAGGCGCCGAACCGGTGCAACCGTCGCTTGCCGAACTGAAGCGCATGGGAATCCGCTACATTACGGGCGATTTCCTGCACCACGATAAAGTCGTGCGCCACGATCAATCGCGCCTGGCCCGCCTCCTCCTGGATAAGTTCCTCCAGCCGCAGCAATCGCAGCGCACCGGCCGCACGCTTCGGTCATCGAAACGGCGGCGTCCCACGTGACCGCTACGTTCAATTCTCAAACGCCTTTCTTGCGCCTTAATAAACGGATTCGTATACTGGGCGGCGCTGCGTACCCACGGTTTGTTTTATGCAAACCATAAGCGGCATAATTAGGTTCTGGGTCGCAAAATTATCTCGATCGTCTTCAATATCTCCGGAGGCTTCACATGTCCGCGGCTGCTCAAGATGAACTGAACGTTTACCAATCCGCTGAAGCGCGCTTCGAAATCGCCGCGCAGAAACTCGGCCTCGAAGACGGTATCTACCGCTACCTGAAATATCCCAGCAAGGAAATCACGGTTTACATTCCCATCAGCATGGACAGCGGCAAGGTCGAGGTCTTCACCGGTTACCGCGTTCTTCATTCCACCGTTCGCGGCCCGGGCAAAGGCGGCATCCGCTTCGATCCCAACGTGTCCATCGATGAAGTCCGCGCTCTCGCCGCCTGGATGACCTGGAAATGCGCCGTGGTCAATATTCCTTTTGGGGGCGCCAAGGGCGGCGTCATTTGCGATCCTTCCAAACTCTCTAAGACCGAACTCGAGCGCATTACTCGCCGCTACACCGCTGAACTCAGCGAATGGTTTGGCCCCGAGCGCGACGTTCCCGCCCCGGACATAGGCACCAACGAGCAAACCATGGCCTGGGTCATGGACACTTATTCCATGCACACCCGCCAGGCCACTACGGCTGTCGTCACCGGTAAACCCCTCGAACTGGGCGGCTCCCAGGGTCGCCGCGAAGCCACCGGCCGCGGCCTGATGATGTGCTGCAATAACGCGCTAACCAAATTGAAAATGCGCCGCGAAGGCTGTCGCGTCATCATTCAGGGTTTTGGCAACGTCGGATCCCAGGGCGCCATGCTGATGCACGCCGCCGGCTACAAAATTATTGGTGTCGCGGACATTCACGGCGGCTTGTACAACGAAAAAGGTTTTGATATCCCCAAGCTCGTCGACTGGGTTTACAAACAGGGAAGGCCTCTGCCGGATTTCCCGGCCGGTGGCGAAAAGCAAACTGCTCAGGACGTCCTCTTCCATCCCACCGACATTCTGGTTCCGGCCGCGACCGAAAACCAGATTACGACCCAGAACGCCGCGCGCGTCGATTGCAAGATTCTCTGCGAAGGCGCCAACGGTCCGGTAACTTCCCACGCCGACGAAATTATCGACAACAAGGGGATTTTCGTTATCCCCGACATTCTCGGTAATGCCGGCGGCGTCACGGTCAGTTATTTTGAATGGGTCCAGGACCGTCAGGGATTCTTCTGGCGCGAGAGCGAAGTGAACGAACGCTTGCAGGACGTCATGGATCAAAGTTTCGATCAAGTTGTTCGCGCGGCGGAATTTCACGGTGTCAGCAATCGCATCGCGGCTTACATTGTCGCCATCGACCGGGTTGCACGCGCGCTGAAGTTACGCGGCATTTACGCCTAGGTTCCGTGGCTAACCCGTTAAGAGTTCGATCTCGGCTAATGTACCCCGTTCGGGCTCCCCGAGCCTGAACGGGCCTTTCGAAATTCTTTTATTGTGCCGCACTCCATCCTGGGGTATAGAGCCTATGCACGTTCGCAGTTGAGCCCCGCATTTCGTCGAGGAGGCACAGTGATTTGTGGATCTGTCCTACCCGGAGCTCTCAAATCCGAAGACGAGCATCGCCGCGACATTTGTGCCGTCGGCCGCTGGATTTATGAGCGCAACTACGTGGCTTCAACCGATGGGAATATTTCTGTGCGTCTCGACCAGCGGCACATCCTCACCTCGCCCACCGGCATGTGCAAGGGCATGATGTCCCCCGAGGACCTGGTCATTACCGATCTGGATGGGAAAAAAGTGAACGGCGGGCGTAACGCCTCTTCTGAACTGGCCATGCACCTGACCATTTACCGCCATCGCCCCGAAATCAATTCGGTCTGCCATGCGCATCCACCGGTCGCCACTGGCTACGCCGCCGCCGGCACACCGCTCAACAAGGCTTTGGTCTGCGAATTGATCATTTCGCTCGGCTGCATTCCGGTGGCGCCCTACGGGACTCCCGGCACGCCCGAACTGGCCGAAAGCATCGAGCCCTTCGTCGACGGTTATGACGCCATCCTACTGGCCAATCATGGCGTGGTTACCTACGGACACGATTTGCTCACCGCTTTCTTCCGCATGGAAACGGCCGAGCATTTCGCCCGCGTCTCGCTGGTCACCGAACTGATCGGCAAACAAGTATTGCTTTCCGGCAGCGAAGTGCAAAAGCTTATCGCCGCAAGGTCCCGTTACGGCTTGCAAGTCGCTTCGAATTCCGGACCCGAGTTTCCCATTACTTCAGATTGCGCCGACACCGAACGCATTACCCTGACTCGCCGCGAACTCGAAGCCCTCGTCGATGAGGCCATTCGCAAAGACCGGCCTCCTCACTGAAGTCCGCGATCGTTGTCGTTCCTGATTCCTGGTCCTAAATCTGCGTCCACTGTTTCTTAAGCTGCCATTGCGAAATCGGCGGGCAGCGCTCGTCACTTCCAGCACTGCCCGCCGTGCAATGTTCCCCGCATCTTAACTAGCCGACACAACTACGAATCGAGTCTTCCCGCCGAAGTGAAATTCGGTGATTTTCCCGCCATCGGTCACGATCGTCGAGTAGTGCGGTTTGCTGGTTTCGTCCTTCCACTGCACCGGCACTTGCGCCACGACCTTGCCGTCTTTGGTCATCGTCAGCTGCGTTTCGGTTACGGTCACTTTGTAATCGCCCGGCGTGATCGACTGTCCGGCCAGAGATGCCGCATTTTGAATTGTAAACACCGATGACGTGTCAACTTTGGCATCTTTCGCCGACAACGTTTGCAACCCGATCGAAAGCATCATCACCAGCGCTGCCAGAAATGTTGAAACTCGAACCATTTTGCTTCGTGACATTTTCCTTTCCTCCTAGGCTTTCTTTTTGCCCCTCGCGCTTGCTTAGACGGACGTATCCGCAGACCGGAAGCAACGCCTCGAGGGATTCATCAGAAAATTAACGATCGCGAAACAAAAATCAGAGAGTGCACCGCAAACGAACACCGTCTGTCCAATACCGGACAGTGCGCGCTCGATTTCTCCCTGAATTTCGCTTCTTCTTACACACCTTCATACGAGGCCATCGCCGAAAATGTTTCGCAATTTTCTTTTTTTATTTCGCGCTGTGTCCCGCGTTTGACAGCCCGGCACCACTAATCAATAATCGCTCGGCATGATTGGCTCGCTGCGCGGCAAACTCATCGACAAACGTCCGAATCAAGTTCTCCTGGAAGTCGGAGGCGTCGGCTACGTCGTCCAGATTCCTCTTTCCACTTTCACCAGCCTCGCAGCGTTGCATTCCGAAAACACTCTGCTCATTCACACCCACGTCCGCGAAGATCAATTCTCTCTGTATGGTTTTCTCACCGCCCGCGAAAAACATTGTTTTGAGCTACTGATCTCGGCGTCTGGCGTGGGCCCTTCGCTGGCGCTGAAAATCCTCTCCGGCATGTCACTCGACGAATTAATTCCGGCCATCCGTAAAGGCGATCTAGCGCAGCTCGTGCGCATTCCCGGTGTGGGACGGAAAACCGCCGAGCGCATGGTGGTTGAGCTCCGCGATAAACTCGCCGCCGTCGATGTGCCCGACGCCGGAAAGCCCGCCACGCGCTCGCAACTCGAAGCCGACGTTTCATCCGCGCTGGTCAATTTGGGCTACGACGAACGCACGGTCGAAAGCGCCATCGCCAAATCGCGCTCCACCGTGGGCAACGATTTCGAATCGCTGCTGCGCGCCTCGCTTCAGGTTTTAGGCGGCGCGGCCACGCAGAAATCCAAGCGTTCGAAGTGACCTGCCCCCAAAAGATGTAGAATTGTTTTCGCGTATCTGAATTTTCGGATTTTCCGTATCGGTTCGGAGAGGGGCCTTGTTCCAGATCGTCTGGGAATTTATCGTGCGGGCCGACCGCGTCTCCGATTTCGAGAAATCGTATGCCGCCGCCGGCGATTGGGCCGCGCTGTTTCGCCGCAGCGCCGGCTTTCTGGGCACCGCGCTGCTGCGCGACGCCGATGATCCGCGGCGCTATCTGACCATCGATCATTGGGACGCCGCCGCCTCCCATGCGACAATGCGTGCGCGATTCGCGAAAGAATACGAAGCGCTCGACGGCGCCTGCGCCGGCCTGACCGAATCCGAGCGCCAGGTGGGAATTTTCGAAGATGTCTAATTTTTGAGCCATCGCCCAAATGCCTGAAAAACTAAATCCCCACGAACGCGTAATCTCCGGCCGGGCCCTCGACGACGACGAGCGCATCGAAGCCAGCATCCGCCCCACCAAGCTCGCCGACTACATCGGCCAGAATCGCGTCAAAGAAAATCTGCAGATCGCCGTCGAAGCGGCCCGCTCCCGCGGCGAAGCCCTCGACCACGTCCTGCTCTACGGCCCTCCGGGCCTGGGCAAAACCACCCTCGCCCAAATTCTGGCCAACGAAATGGGCTCCGCCATAAAAGTCAGCTCCGGCCCGCTGCTCGAAAAAAAGGGCGACCTCACCGCCGTGCTCACTTCGCTCGACGCCCAGGATTTTTTCTTTCTCGACGAAATTCATCGGCTGCAGCCCTCCATGGAAGAAATCCTCTACCCGGCCATGGAAGATTTTCGCGTCGACCTGATCATCGGCCAGGGCCCCGGCGCGCGGGTCCATCCGTACCAGCTCAATCGTTTTACCCTGATCGGCGCCACCACTCGCGCCGGACTGATCATGGCCCCGCTGCGCTCGCGCTTCGGCATCGTCCATCGCCTGGAATTTTATTCGCCGGAAGATCTGCTGCGCATCGTCAATCGCTCGGCGAAAATTCTGGGCATAAAAATGGACGAAGCCGGCGGCGCCGAAATCGCCCGGCGCAGCCGCGGCACCCCGCGCGTCGCCAATCGCCTGCTGCGCCGCGTCCGCGATTTTGCGGAAGTCCGCGCTAAAGGTTTCATCGATCTGGCCGTGGCCCGCGACGCCCTGGCCATGCTCGGCATCGACGAGCACGGCCTCGACGACGTCGATCGCAACCTGCTGCTCGCAATCATCCAGAAATATTCCGGCGGCCCGGTCGGCCTCAACACCCTCGCCGCCTCGCTCAGCGAGGAAGAAGACGCCATCGAGGAAATCTACGAGCCCTACCTCATGCAGCTGGGCCTGCTCGACCGCACCCCGCGCGGCCGGGTGGCCACCGCCCTGGCCTACAAACATTTCGCCCTCGACGAACCCAAGCGCACCAACCAACCCGGCCTGTTCTAGCGTTGTCTTCGTTATTCCGGCTGCGGCACGCCTCGGCTTCCGCCGTTGCCCCAGCATTTCCGGGTGCCCCATCCTTCGCGCAGTCGCAAAGGGTGGGAGCCGTTGCAGTTGTCGTTGCCTCCGCTTCGCCTGAGCCGCGACAAAAACCACAGCGCAAATGCCAAACCGGGCGCGAACGGCATCGACCCCGGATGCGATTCGCGCGACGGTGCGGTAAGCGTGCCGCGGCACGCTGGTCTGTTTTGGGTAAGGCGTGGTGTGTGCCGCTTGCGCGGAACACAAGTGGCGCGGAGCCGCGAGGCCAGTGTCGGCGCGGCGCACTGCGGCGATACTTGTGTCGCCGCGCTTTGTAGGTCGTGGCTTGAGCCACGACAAAACCGACGGCGCGCAGCGCTCCACCATTACGTGGCGCGAATCGAGTCTGCTTACCCTGAAAGGGTGACGCCGTTCGCGCGTGCCGTTGGGGGCCGGGGCGGGGAGCGCGAGCGGGGCTCGATCGCGTTTCCAAATACCGTCGAATTTACGTATTAGAATTTTCATTTGGGTTTTGTTTTCAGGGGTTTACGTTGTTTTCTAATTGCTGGTAGCGGATTAGAAATTGGCACAGGTGCGCGGCGGGCGCGAAGGCAAAAGCAGGCGCGAACGGCGTCAGGAGCGGACGCGATTCGCTCGACGCGGCAGTAGTGTGCCGCGGCACACGAGTGGCGCGGGAGCGCGACGATTGCGTCGGCGCGCCGAGTGCGGCGATGACAATTCACCGCCGCACAAAACCTGGCGCGAACGGCATCGGAACCGGATGCGATTCGCGCGGCATGGAGGTAATCATCGGCCGCACGCTGTGCTTTTTTTTTGGATAGTGCGGCCCCGGGATCCCGGTCGCTGGGCGCGGGTGCGGTTGGCAGGTGGTGGCTTCCGCCGCACAAAACCTGGCGCGAACGGCATCGGAACCGGATGCGATTCGCGCGGCATGGAGGTAATCATCGGCCGTACGCTGTGATTTTTTTGGATGATGCGGCCCCGGGATCCCGGTCGCTGGGCGCGGGTGCGATTGGCAGGTGGTGGCTTCCGCCGCGACAAAGCCGGCGGCGCGAAGCGCTAGACGGTCGCTGGGCGCGAAGCGCTACACCGTCGCGGGGCGCGAATCGCGCCGGTTTACCCGGACCGGGGTGACGCCGTTCGCGCTGGCCTGGGGCCGGCGCCAGTACGCCGGAAAGAGTGTCGATTAGGATTTGGTGATGGCGATTGTTTTGTGGCAGTTGCGTGAGGTTTCTAATTGCGCGAAGTGTCGATAAGGAAATGCCCAGCGGGCGGGGAAACGGCGCGAAAACGCCTCTTAAAATGACGATTCGAACGCGGCCGGGGCCGCCAGGTGTACGCAGATTTGCGTAGGGTGCGGCGGGATAAGACGACGGGGGAGTGCGGGGTGAGGGTTCGAATTGGCCGGCGTGCGTCATGCCGCACATTCGTGGGCCGTAAAGGAAAGCCCGTTGGATGATAACACATAAGTACACGGTAATCAAGAAGGAAAGTAGAACCTATGCAGAGTGATGATAAGAAAGAGAAATTGAGACGGTAAAGACCGGCCCTTGGAAATTGCTCTTTGACGGATTTAAGTTCCAAGTGCCGTTCCACGCCGGGGACGGGGCCCGGGAGCCCACTATGGCCACAGCTAAGACGCATACGGCCGACCAGCCGAATCGCGCTCGCTTGCAGTTGTACGTGTGAACGCTCACGGGTATTAAGAGCCTAGTAACAAACTCCTATAGCTGTAACTTTAGTGGAACGTCAGAATTTTGCAGATGGCCGACGCCATCGAAGCCGACGTGGCCGGAGTCGCACGTCACACCGGATGCCCCGCAGAATTAATTCTCGATGCGCTCACCATCGAACTCACCGGGCGCTTTACCGGCCGCATCCGCGAACGCGACGAGCAAATCCCAAAACACCAGCCCATCGTCTAGCGAAGTCACTTGTCCGGTAATGGCTGCCGGCTCAACCGGTCAATGCAACACTATCCAATCAGCTGACCCACAAATACTTCCCCGGAAGAATCGATCTGTTCGGCTGCTGTGGTCAAAACTCAGCCAGGGCAACGTTTCAATTGATCTAGCTCAACCAGCGTTTTTGGCTTTTGCTTTCAATGCACTGTAGGCTCTAGATGAGTGTTGCATCGACCCCTTGAGACCACCGCGTTAATCAGGCACTACCCTGACATTCATTGAGGGTCACCTACACCCAATGGTATGTTGTCGTGCATGGGCGTGACAATTCACTACGAGGGGCAGCTTACCAGCGAAGCGGCTTATCAAGACTTAGTCGGCGTGGTTTCGTCGATTGCCCGGGCCAAAGGTTGGTCGACCGCACCAATTGCATCTAGCGAAGTGACATTGCGTCGGGTACGTGACGAAAAAGATTGGGACTATACAGGCCCCGTGAAAGGCATTGTTGTTTTCTTGCATGAGGATTGCGACCCGGTGCGTCTAGAATTTGACCGTGACTTGTACCTCCAAGAATTTACCAAAACACAATTCGCCGGCGTTCAGGTTCATATCGAGGTGCTGAAATTACTCAAAGCTATTGAGCCTTTTTTTCGCAATTTGAACGTCGAAGACGAAGGTGAGTGGTGGGAAGCCGAAGACATTCTAATTCTGAGAGCACATTTTGCTAGGTCTCAGAAGGCCATAGAGGCGGAGCTGCGGAAGACCCCATCCTCCCGGATGAAAGTCAAGACTCCGAGCGGAAGAATCATGGACTTTATCGCGTAAAAGTGTCAACTCCTGGTTAGTCGCGTTACCGGACATCTTCCGGGCTTGTACTCCACATGTCCGGTAACGGCGTTAATCAGGCGCAACTCAGAAGGGTTTGGTGATAAATTCTGAATCGCTAGAACTCAACGTGCGTGACATTACGAGTGGAGTAAGGATGAAAATCAGGGGGTTGGTTGTCTGCGGTGTTTTCGCAGGATTTGGACTGGGCTTGCTTTTAGCATGGTCGATTTTCCGCCACGACTGTCCGTCGGCCCCGGGACTGATAGCTATTTTCGATTACGGCATCGGCTCGTCGGTGTTGGGAGTAGTGATGTTGATTCTTACCGCGAGAAAGCTAAGTTCCAGCTAAAGCGCAGAATTCCTTTTCAAGGCGGTTTGTCGCGTACTCGGACATTCAGCTTAGGCCGATGTCATATGTCCGGTTACGGCGTTTATCGGGCACTAGCACGCTTTGAGCAAGGCTGGGGTAACCGGGCGGATATCTAGACTATCAGTACTATGCTTGCGAAACATCTATGGTGATACGCTGAAAAATGATTTGCAGACGAGAATCCCCATGAATGAAAAGTTCAACTGGCGCAGGGTTCTGGCCTTCACGCCCGTGACCGTAGCACTCGCCTTCCTGACGGTCTATGGCCCGAACATTGCGCCGCACTATTTGGTGGGCGCGTTCGTGGTTTTTTTATTTTTCGCGTTTTTCCTAATTTTCTATACGTCTCCTCGTTGGAAACCCACTCTTCCACCAATCACTGCGCGAGTGGTTTTATTGTTGGTTATTTGGTTGGTAGTTGCTCTTGCTGGCGTGGGCTGGGCTCAGCGAAGGTTCCCGCAGACACTTCCGTGGGTGACGCTCCTAGTGATTTTCGCTTCGCTCGCGGTTGTTTTTGTTCGCGCTCGACGTGCACCGAAGTAACTCCTGATTAGTCGCGTAACCGGACATTCAGAACCAGCGGATCCGCACATGTCCGATCACCGCGTTTATCAGACTTGGCTCGTGGTTATACTGGAAGTGACATGGACATCCAAAAGCTCGATAAGACTGTGGATGCACTGATCCGAACGAAGCAGTTCGCTCAAGCGGGGGCGATACTTTCTGAAGCGCGCCAAGAAGCGACGGACTCAGCCAATCCAAACGCTCTTGATTTTGTGTTTTCCCAATTCGTGTTTTTATGCTGGACTAAGGAACCGCCCGACGTTTTGAGAGCCGAACAATTTTGTCTGGAAAGAGAGGCCGCTAGAGACACGGCATACAACAAATACCGAACGGCCATGACATTTTACTGGGCAGCAAATGACCATCCCCGAACCGTTATGAAGACGCGCGAGGCAGTCGAGAAGGCCTCGGTCGAGGGGGACACAAACACGCGTTATTCCGCGTTGAGCCTGCTGGGATTGGCTCTGCTCGACCTTGATCGCACCGAGGAAGCAGGCGCGACTCTAGTAGAAATTTACGACATGGTCCGAGAACGTCAGCGAATCGTAGTGGGTGACGAAACGCTCTTTCTGGAACGCGCTCATACGCGTGGTTTGAATCGGTCAATCATAAAAAGCATTGCGACCACCCTCGCGCCCGTCTGCCGCGACAAGGCGTTCGCAGAGCGACTACAATCTCTCGCGCGAGAGAACTGAGCAAAGCGAGTCAGTGTGTAACTCCTGATAAGTCGCGTTACCGAACATCCGGATTTGAGTCTAACCAACGTGTCGATGAGCCGGGATAGATACGCTCTGCTCGATTCTTCGCGGCTTCGACTGACTGATAATCGGCAGCCACCCCGAGGAAGCTCCAATTATCGTCACAGTAGTACAACGTGAAAAGCCCCGAATCCTTGTCTCGACAGATCGCAAGTCGCGGCACCTTCCCAATTTCCTTGCCGTCAACGAAGAACAGGCCGTGGTTGATCTTGTAGCCCACAGATTCATCCAGCACGGCGTAACAGAGAAGCGCGCTGTCATTGAGCGTAATTATCGGTGGTGGATTCGGCGGTCGATTTTCCATAGAGGGATACAGCAAAGTGAAGTATACAAGCAGGCTGCAATTGTTGTCCTAATGCCTGATAAGTCGCGTTACCGGACATGTGGATTTGATCGAATTTCACTTGTCCGGTTACGGGGTTAATCAGGCGTTAGGTGTGGGGATTGCCGTCTACGTATCGCCAGTTTGTCGAGCGGCTTGAATTGCTTCCGCACCCCGGTGAGACTGTTTGCGTGACGGAGTCCACCTTTAGGCAGACTCTTGTCAAATCCGATGGCTGCGCTACCCACCGAAATCGCTTATGAGCCGCTCAGTTACCGCGATGTACTGATAACGCGCACGGAGCGTCCTAGGGCTACCCGACCCAATATGCGGGCGATACGGTCGTTGCTGTTTTTGGTTCTTGCGGCGATTTGCGCTGGGGCAATCGTAAAAGGACTTTTCGCAAAGTGGTTCGCATCACCATCCCCGTCTGATTTTTTTGCCAGCGAGTGGTACGCCTTCATCGGTTTACTTATTTTGGTCTTTGTTGAATTTGGTGGGCTACGGTTCGCACGTCGAAACCGCGAACTCTTGAAGAATGGAGAAATAGCAATCGCGTCTGTCTTGACTCAAAAAACCATCGTCGCACCGCGCTCATCAATCTCACGACTCACTTATGCTTTCGAGGATGCACACGGTATCAAGTATCAGGGTTCGTGCACTGACGACACCGGTAAACTCTTTGCAGGGATGAGTTTTCTCGTTTTCTTCGAACGCGACCTACCTATGACGCGGATCGAATCTTGTCAGTCAGAATTCGAAATCGTTCTTCCAAACGAACAATAGACCATAGCTCCCGATAAGTTGCGTTATCGGACATGTGGATTTGAGCGGATCTAACATGTCCGTTAGGGCGTTAATCAGGACTTTGGCCTATATTCCCGCCCGGTTAAGTTGTCGATTGGCAACAGCGAACCTAAGTAGCGGCGGCGTCAGCCCTACCCTGTGTCAAGTTAGTTGAAAGTGGCAAAAACGCATTCACGGGGTGAGATATGAGAAAGGCCGCTGCGATTGTCATTGCGATTTTGGCCTTGCACGGGCGTTCGGGAGCGATCCGTAATGCCGGTGAGGTGGTCGTGTTGCCCAGTCCCGAATTACTCCGGTGCGCTGGGCCTAGCTGTCAACAAATCTGGCAAGCGGCTTTGAGCGCAGACGCCATTTATCCACGACAGGTCGCAATCGATTTTGATCACGGTTGCGCGTATGGGCTGACGGCCTATTACGATGCGTCTGTTTCGTACGATGCTATTAAATCAGCAATCGACGATTCGTATAAACAGTGGGCGGTCCCCAAATTAACTCTGCCAAACTCCGCATTGTGGCGCGTCGAACCGATGAGATTCGTTATTGATCTTTCGATTGTCGATCAAAAGGATACGAAGTTATTCCACGAGGAGATTGGCACGAAACAAGTGATCTACATCGCGTTCACTGGCAGAGATGCTTGCGCGACTACTGAGAAATAGGCTCGGCACCGTGCTCGATCCTAAGTCCTGATAAGTCGCGTTACCGGACAAGTGACTTGGACACGGCGGTCGGTACGAACCAAACTCGCACGCACCGCCAGGTCGGGTGGGTGGGGCTGTCTGTGCGTGCGAGTCCAAAGCAACACCTGTGCAGGCGCTGCGTTAAACATAGTAGCCAAACCTTCATCCGGCACGATTCAGCTAGAATGTTTGCACGGCGATGGCTGGCATTTATCTTTCTCTGGGCTCGAATATTGGCGACCGGGCGGGGCATATTGCGCGGGCGCTGGAGCTATTGGTGGGGCGCGGGGTGCGCGTGGTGAGGCGGTCGGCGCTGTACGAAACGGAGCCGGTGGAAATGCGGGCGCAGGAGTGGTTCTTGAACGGGGTGGTGGAAGTCGAAACGGAACCACTTGGTGGTGAAGGCCTGGGCAGCGGGAGTGATTGGGGGCCGCAGCGGCTGATGCAGGCGCTGCTGGAAATCGAGCGAGCGCTGGGGCGGGAGCGGGTGACGCCCAAAGGCCCGCGGATCATTGATATCGATATTCTGCTGTACGGCTCAGCGGTGGTGCGCGAGGCGCGGCTGGAAATTCCGCATCCGCGGATGGCGGAGCGGCGGTTCGTGCTGGTGCCGTTTGCGGAGATAGCGCCCGAGGCGGTGCATCCGGTGCTGAAGAAAACGATTGGCGAGCTGCTGCGCGAAACGCGCGATCGCAGCGAAGTGCGGCGCGTCGAAGCAGAACCGACGGAGTGAGGTACAGGGAACTTTTCGGCAGGGCTGGAAGCCGGGCCCTGACGGACAGCATTTATGAGGCGACTTGCGGCACCGCGCCCAACGACGCGCGCGGATTACAAATGTTCGCGGTCCCAAATTTCTTTTTCGCGTTTTTTGCGGGCTTCTTCTTCGCTGCGCTCCCACTCCAGCATTTCCTCTTCGGACATTTGATAATCGTCGCGGGCGGCGAACATCGAGCTGCGGCGCTTGCGGGCTTCGCGCACGCCTTGCTGGCGGCGGCCGGCGCCGTTAAAGTCGCCGATGCCGCGAATGGGATCGGCGAGCGTGCCGGTCTCGACCAGCAGCTCGCTGACTTTGCCGAGGAAGTCGTGCAGGTGATACGGCTTGATGATGTAGGGCAGGGATTCCCGTTCGAGGATCGGCTGGGCCTGACTGACGGCGAGCATCGGGACGAGGAATAGAACGCGGATGCGCTTGGGGCGGGACTCATCGACCGAGGCGCCTTCGGGCGCATCGGCCGCGCCCTGGGCGAGATCCTTCAAGATGCTGAAGAGCGGGCCGCGCACGTCGGTCATGGCCACGTTGACGATGACCAGGCTCCATTCGCCGCTGGCCAGTTCGAGCATCGCCGCCGAGGCGAGCGGAACGATGCGCACGCGCCAACCCTCGGAATCGAGGATGTTTTTCAGCGCCCGCTGGCTGACCACGTCGTCATCGACGATCAGTATTCCAACTTCCGCCAAAGCCACTCCGCCAGGACTGTTCGGCTGAGACTCATACGCCAGGACAAATGCGCAACAACAAATACGCAAGGATCGCGCCTTCGGGACTGTGCCGCCACCGCACCGCTGGTCAAGTCTATCGGCCTGGCGGGTGAAAAGATGCTGGCCGGAGGGCGGGTTTTTGGCGGGGGACCTGACACTCGGTACAGGAGGCGGAACAGGATGGCGAAACTAAGGCGAAAGTTTTCGCTTGACATAGCGAACAAAAAGCGAATATAGTCCTCCCCTGTGCGGCGAGGCAACCAATGGCCACTTCTCCAATCCTTCGCGCGACACCCGCAACGCTTACGCGTAGCGGGAAGCGTGCGAAGCAGACCAGTCTCACCTTATTCCCCACAGCCGCTCGCCACGGCACCTGTGAGCCCATGTACGACGCTTCCGCGCCCCCTCCCGTCCCCGACGGGAGAACGAAGCCAAGTACGCAGCTGGTCGGCATTGCACGCCTCGCCGCTTCCTCCCCTCGCGCCGACGCCAAGCGCGGGACCGAATATTTCCTTCTACCCGTTCGATCAATTCTGAACGATTGCAATTCGGCGAATGTGCCATTTCGGTTTACGGTGAACCCCTATCGCGGCTGCGAATTTGGGTGCCACTACTGCTATGCCCGGTATACGCACGAATTCATGGAAGTGCCCGGCGATGAGTTCGAATCGAAAATTTATGTGAAGCAGAATGTTGGACCGCTGGCCGAGCGCGACCTGGCTACCGAGCCGGTGTGGGGTGAGCACATCGCGATTGGTACCGCGACCGATCCTTATCAGCCGGCGGAGCGGGAATTCGGGGCGACTCGCGCGATTTTGCAAAAGATGGCGCAGCGCGAAGGGCTGAGCCTTTCCATCACGACGAAATCAAATCAGGTGGTGCGCGACATCGATCTGCTGCAGCGCATCAGCGAACGATCTTCGCTGACCGTGAACTTGAGCATCACCACCGTGAGAGCGCGGCTGGCGCGTACGCTGGAGCCGCGCGCGCCGCGGCCTGATCTGCGCCTGGGCGCCGTTCGCGAGCTACGCGACGCCGGCATTGCGGCCGGCGTGTTGGCGATGCCGATCGTTCCGGGCATCACCGATGCGCCGGAAGATCTGGAGGCACTGGCCAAAGGGGCGCGCGAGGCCGGAGCGCAATGGTTCGCGGGGAATGTTCTGCATCTTCGTTCGGCGTCGTTGCGGCACTTCATGGAATTTATCGGCGGGCAGTATCCGAAGCTGCTCAAGAAGTATCAGCAATGGTATTTGCGCAACGCGACCGCGCCGGACGAATATCGCCAGGAAATTACGGCGCTGGTGGAAAGCCTCCGGCAGAAATATGGACTGGGTTCGCGTCCGGAGCGCACGTCGCTCTCAAAATCCTGGAAGTCTCCGCAGCTGCAGCTCACTCTGACGCCTGGAGAACACGATGGCCCGAACGAGAACCGGCACGCGCCGTACTGGTAGCACGAAAAAAACGCAAGCGGCGATCCGTCGCGCGGCGCTGATCGATATTCCGCCGAAGCGCGGCGTGAAGCTGAAGCATTTCTCCAGCTTCATCATGCTTGTGGCGCTGCTGTGTTTGTTTGCATACTTGGCGGGCCGCGTGGATGTGTCGGCCGCTACGTCCGCCCCCGCGCAGGAGCGCAGCGCGGCGAGTGCTTCGAATGCGGTGACCGATGCAAAGGAGGCCGGCATGTTTCTGGGTTTGCGAACGGTGAAGTACGACGTGCAGGATGTGGCCAAGGCCAAGGAATGGTACAGCAAGGTTTTTGGCGTGCAGCCCTATTTCGACGAGCCGGCTTACTACGTGGGCTACAACATTGGTGGCTATGAACTGGGTTTGACGCCGGCGCCGAAAGCGGCGGGGAAGCGGGACGCGGCGGGCGTGGCCTACTGGGGCGTCGAAGATATTCGCGCCTCGTATAAGCGGCTACTCGATCTCGGCGCTACTTCGGTCAGCGACGTTCAGGATGTTGGCGGGGGAATTCTGGTGGCCGAAGTGGCCGATCCGTTCGGCAACGTGTTGGGAATTATCTACAACCCGCATTTCAAAGTGGGCGAGACAAAGTAATTGGTATATCGGCGATCAGCAAGAAATGTACGAGGGCGGGTCGGGAGCGTCAGGCTCTCGTCCTGTTCCTCTCGCCGATTCCAGGGACTCAGGCCTGCCTGGCGACCGGCTGGCACAGATCGTGATGTGCTTCCAGGGCCTGCACATCGCTCAATATTGAATCGACCACGAATTCGTCTCCGAATTTCGAATTGATCATCATGTTGTAGAGCGGACGATGGGGCCAATCTTTTTTGAAGTAGTGGCGAATGAAGTCGCCGCGGTCGCGGTCTACTTCGGTGACCAGTTCCATCGCTTCCTTCTCGGATTTTCCAATGGACCGCAAGCGGCGGATTTTTTCCTCGGTGGGCGCGTAGATGAAAACGTGAAACGCGTCGGGCCGATCGCGCAAGATGTAGGGCGAACCACGACCGACAATCACGCAATTGCCGCGGGAGGCGACGTCCTTGATGACGGTGTGCAACATGTCCACCATGCAGTCGGTATCAAAATATTTGGATTCAGCGAAGGAGAGAGCGCGTTCGTAACTGCCGCGGGCGTAGGTTTTAAACAGGCGGTAGAGCAGAGTATCGACACGTTCGTCGCAGCGCCGGGTGATTTGCGGATCCACATCCGCGGCGCGCGCGATTTCCGCGGTGATTTCCTGATCCCAGAGTTTCCAGCCCAGGCGGTCGGCGATTTGCCTGGCGATATTGGCGCCGCCGCTTCCGTATTCCCGCTCGAGCGTGATGATGCGCACCGGCATTAGACCCCTCCGGGCGCTCAGTGTACCGCGATTGGGCCTCCAGGTTTAGCCCTCTTCATCAAGAAGACCAGCGGAATCATGCAGGCGACGGCCGTGCCCAGCATCCAAAAATTATCGACGTAAGCCAGCATGGTGGCTTGCTGGTTCAGGGTCTGGGCCATCAAACCCTGGGCCTGCCGCGCGGCTTCGGTCGCGCTCGAGCCGTGAGCTTCCAAAGTGCGCATGGCGCCGTTGATCATGGCCTGATACTGGGGGCTTCCCGCGGTCAGGTTATGGGTCAGATTGGATTGATGCACCTGGGTGCGCCGGGCCAGCATGGTGATGACCAGGGAAATGCCGACGCTTCCGCCGACGTTGCGCGCCAGATTGATCAAGCCCGAAGCGGCATTATTTTTTCCGGGTGGGAGAAACGCATAGGCCGTCGCATTGATCGGAACGAACAGGAAGGCGAGGCCCATGGCCTGAAATACGCGAGCGGTCGCGACCGTGCGAAAGTCGACCGAGGTATCGAAGTTGGTCATGTGAAAGAGAGCGAGCGCCAGCACGGTAAATCCAAAAAAGAGCAGCCGGCGCGCGTCGGTATGTCCCAACAAATACCCGACCAGCGGCATGCACAAAATAATCGCGACGCCTCCGGGCATCAGCGCCAGGCCGGCCTGCTGCGCGGTGTAGCCCAATAATTCCTGGACGAATTGGGGAATGAGCACGGTGCTGGAGAGGAGCGCGAAACCGACCATGAACATCATCAGGTTTCCGACGGCGAACGAACGGTCCTTGAATAGATGCAGATCAATGATGGGATTTTCGTGGAACCATTCCCAGAAGCAGACGGCGATCAAGGAAACCGCGGAGATCACCGTCATGATCACGATGAAATGGGATCCAAACCAGTCGTCCCGCTGCCCTTTATCCAGTACCACCTGAAGAGTGCCCAGCCCGAGCGCGAGCAGTCCCAGCCCAATGAAATCGACCCGGAAGGTTTTATTCTTTTTTTGCTTCATGTACGGGGGATCGCTGATCAACAAATTGGTGAGCAGCAGGGAAACGATTCCCACCGGAATATTGATAAAGAAAATCCAGCGCCAGTTGAAATTGTCGGTGATCCATCCGCCGAGGGTAGGACCGATGGCCGGAGCCAGCACCACGGCCATGCCGTAGACCGCGAAAGCCATGCCGCGCCGGCGAGGTTCGAAGGTGTCAGCGAGGATGGCTTGTTCGCTGGGCTGCAAACCGCCGCCGCCGGCGCCCTGCAAAATCCGGCAGATGATCAAGGTTGTGAGATTCGGCGCAAGTCCGCACAGGAACGAACTAATCGTAAAGATGGCGACGCAAGCCATGTAAAAGCGCTTGCGCCCAATCAATTCGGAAAACCATCCGCTCATGGGCAGAACAATGGCGTTGGAAACCAGGTAGGAGGTCAGCACCCAGGTGCTTTCATCTTGTCCGGCGGACAATCCGCCGGCGATATGGGGCAGGGCGACGTTGGCGACGCTGGTATCGAGCACTTCCATGAAGGTCGCGAGGGTGACGACCAGCGCGATGATCCAGGGGTTGACCGCTGGCCGCCACGTCGAATCCGCCGGAATAGCTGCGGCCGCGCTCATTTACTTGACGATGACTTTGGGCTCGACCGACATTCCCAGACGCAGTTGGTGGTCGGAATTCTGGTTGGGGTCCAGAATAATTTTCACCGGCACGCGTTGAACCACTTTTACGTAATTGCCGGTGGCATTTTCCGGCGGCAACAAACTGGTGCGCGCGCCGCTGGAACCCGCGATGCTATCGACCTTTCCATTGTAGGTGCGGCCATTGGCGTCCACCGTGATTTTCACGGGCTGTCCCTGGCGCATGTGCTTCAACTGTGTTTCTTTGAAGTTGGCGGTGACCCAGACATCATTCAGCGGAAAAATCGTGAACAATTGCTGGCCGGGAGTGACGTTCATCCCTACTTCGGCGTTTTTGCTGACGATGCCGTCGACCGGCGCCATGATTTTCGTATATTGCAAATTCAGTTCGGCCTGCTCGACCGCGGCTTGTCTTTGTTGCACGGTGGCGTCGGAGGAAATCGCGCGCGCTTTGGTGGAGGCCACCTGTTTCGGGCCGGTTTGCGCGTTTTGCAAATTGGCCTGGGATTGAGCCAGCTTGCTCTTCGCCTGGGTCACCTGCTGGGCCGCGGCGGTGGCGGTGGCATGCGCGGACGCCACGGTAGCGCTGCTCGCTTTGGCCGCGGCGACCGCTTGATCGAATTGCTGCTGGGATATTTCCTGCTTGTCGACCAGCTGCTTGTATCGAATCAAATCGTTTTGCGCTTTGACGTCGTTGGCCTGCGCCTGGGCCACCTGGGCCTTGGCGGCTTCCAGTTGGTCTTCGGCAACGGCGATTCCGGCGCGGGAATTTTCCACGTCCGCTTCGGAAACCGAGATCTGGCTGGAGGAATTGACCGAGGCAATCGGAACGTTGATGTTCAAAGCCTGAGCGCTGGCTTCGGCATCGGCCAGTTGCGCTTTGGCCTGATCCAGCGCAACTTGATAATCCTTCGGATCGATTTCGGCGAGCACCGTTCCGGCTTTCACTTCCTGGTTGTCGTCCACGTTGACGCTAATCACATAACCGGAAATGCGCGCGCTGAGCGGCATCAGGTGTCCATCCACCTGGGCGTCGTCGGTCGATTCGTAGGTCTGGAAATATTCGTAGGCGAAAAAACCGCCGACGAGCAATACCAGCACAACTACGATCGCGATGATTTTCGCGTGAGGCCGGCTCGCCAGGGAATTGCCGGAACGCGCGGCGGGCGGCTCCGAGGCGGAATGAGTTTCCTGCGGGACAGAACGGTTCTCCGCGGGCTTTACAGGAGTTTCCACTTCAGTCGGCTGAGCCATGGCTTATTTTCCTTTGAAGTATTCGCGCACGCTCTGTTCACCCAGGCCCAGCGAACGGGCCAGCGAGATCTTCGCGTAGTTAAAACTGTATAAGGCAGAAATGTAGCTGTCGTTGGCGTTGGCAACTTGTTCCTGGGCCTGGACGACTTCGACGGTGTCCGCGACGCCGGCGACGAAACGGTCGCGCGATTGATCGAGAGTTTGTTGCGCCAGATCGATGTTGCTCTTGGCCACTTCGACCTGCTCGGCTGACGATTGCAAATTAAAAAATGCGGTGCGGACATCCGAATCGACCTGGGCTCGGAGATTTTCGAGGCGCTGGCGGCTTTGCTCCAGTTGCGCATTCGCTTCGATCACATCGCCGTGAACTTTGCCGCCCTGAAAAATCGGAATGTTCAACGTTCCGCGAGCGTCGAACACGCCGTGGGTCCCGAGCGTGGCGTACTCGCCGGCAAGTCCGTAGTCTCCGGTGAATGAAATGGTCGGCAGATATTCGGCCTTGGCTGCTTTAGCGGAAAACTCGTAGGAATGTACCGTCGCGCTGGCGGCTTTGAAGTCCGAGCGCGAATCGTAGGCCAACTGCAGCGCTTCATCGAGCTTCATGCCGGCGAACGGTTCGTAGGGAGATTTGTCGGTGAGTTCAAATTCCTGTCCGGGCGCCAGGCCAATCACACGCGCCAGGGCGAGTTTCTGGATGGCCAGATTATTTTTGGCCTGGATCAATTCCTGCTGGCGCGTTTTCAATTCCACCTGGGCGCGGAGTCCGTCGATAGCCGGCGAGGTTCCGGCTTGCACCTGATCCGCGGCCTGGTTGTACAGCGCTTGCGCGGTATTCACCTGCGCGGAGACGCTTTCAATGCGGGAAATATCCGCGATGGCCAGCAGATAGTTGTAGCCGACGGCGAGGACCACCAGGTCGCGCGCATCTTTCGCGGTGTATTGCGTTGCTTTCAAATCCTGAGAGGAAGCGCGCGTTTTGTTCAGGGCATGCAAGTCCAGGATCGACTGGGTCACGTAGGCGCGCGAGTCGAAATAACCGAAGGGCCCGACAATCGTGGGAATGGTCACGCCGGGAAACTTGAAGGCAAAACCGAATTCGGCGAGGTCCACCTGCGATCCGGCGACGTAGCTGCTGGTGGTGACGTTCGGGAGCAGCGCGCTCAACTGTTTCCAGCGCTCGCCGCGCGCCGATTGCACATCCTGGCTCGAAAGCAAAAGACCCAGATTGGTTTTCAAACCGCGATTGATTGCGTCCTGCAAAGAAATCGGAATCACTCCGGGTTCCAGCTTGCCGGGAACGCTACCTTGATAAGGGCTCGTGCTCTGGCTGGGGGCGGCAGGAGAACTGCTCGTGGACGATTGAGTTGCATCGGACGAACTGGAGGTCACCGGGCCGGCGGGAATTTGCGCGAATGCCGGCGTGGCCGCCGCGGCCAAGACGAACAACAGCCAAATACCTTTATAAAGATGAAGAGGAAAACGACGTATCAATGAGGCTCCTCCGTTGTACTTATGGATGAAAAAACGCACTAAAAGACTCAGCTAAGTTTCGGCTTGGTGCGCCGTGAATGTTTGCGCCGCGTAACATTATTATTTAGCCCGCCGGTCGTTTTTCGTGAGGCACGCGCCACGGGTTTGAGAGTCGGGCAAAGCAGCTGCCACACATCATTCGAAGCTTTGCGCAGGGTCGATTCGGGATTTAGCGACCAGCTCATCGTCAGACCCATGAAAATCGTTTGGGTCATGGACGCCAGAGCGGACGCCGGGATATCGCTGCGAATTTCTCCGCGGCGCTGTCCGATTTGGAACATTTCCGCGAGCATGCGGCGCGAAACATACTTTCTTTTTTGGAGTTCGGCCCGCACTGGCGCGCAGGAGGCATGGGCCGCGAATATCGCGCGAATCAATGCTGCGTTCAGGCTCGATTGTCCGGCGGAATCCATGGCCAGCTCGCCAATCACCTCTAACACTGAGCCCTCGGTCGATCGGGCATTTTCGAGGGCGCGTTCGACTGCGGCCATGCGCTCGCCGCCGAATTCGGCCAGGATGTGTTCCTTGGTGGGGAAATAGTTGAAGAAGGTCCCCTTACCTACATCGGCTGATTCGGTGATGTCCTCCACCGTGGTTTCCAGGAAACCGCGTTCGGCGAAGAGGTCGAGAGCCGCGCGGTACAGACGATCGCGGGTTTGGGCGCGATGGCGCTCCCGGCGATTGCCGACGGGTACACGGGCGGACCTGGGCTGGATGCTGAGCGGATGAGCCATGATCGGGGCAATATCTCTAACTATGACTGTAGGGCATAGTCGACCGAAAGTCAACTTTGGCCAGGGACCTCCGTGAGTCAGGCCAGAAACTGATTGGGCAGGAGTTGAAAGCAGCGAATGGCCAGGCGGTGAAAAACAAAAAGCGCCGGAGACGTTGGTCTCCGGCGCCGTTGATCGAAGAATTTACTTCGAGAGGTTCTTCGGGCTGTGCTTGTTCAATACGGAAAGCAGCTGCCGGGCGTCCGCGGTCGGGGCGACTGCTCCGCCGAGCACGATTGATTTTGCGGGAATTTTCTTGCCGTAAATTCGTTCGTTGGCATCGTTATCCGGACGAACCGTGGAGCCCGACAACGAAATGCCGGCAAAAGCTCCGCGCGAGCGCGAGTAGCTCAGAATTTCAGCGCGCATAGCCACGTCGGTTTCGGCGGAGGCGGTGCGGCCAACGGGACCGGCGGAGACCGAAGCGTCGCCGCCGAGTTTCACTTTGCTGCTCAAGATCGAGCTGGCGCCCCTGCTGTTCATAACCAGCAGAACAAAGTCGGTGGCCTGGCCGCCGATCTGGAATCCGACGCTGGCGCCTTCCAAAGCCATCATGCTCGGCGCGCCCCAGCGTCCGCGGAAATTCGGGCCGCGGCGGCAGGTCATTACACCGCGGCCGTAGCTGGCGCCGACGATGAAGGCCGCTTTGAGCACCGAGGGGTAAACGATTACGCAGTCCGCTTTGTCGATCACGTCCTGCGGGATATCGTCGGGAATATCCATAATTTCCTGCAGGACTTGTCCGGCGTTCTTGATGCGGTCCTGATCCGTGGTGGTGTCATCCGCGAGCACCTTCGCGGGGACAAATAAAGTGGGCAATCCTACGAGCGCGGCAACCAACAACGCCGACAATACTTTCTTCATGAGCTTCCCCTCCTATTAGGGTGGCCGTATCATATGGGCTTCGCAGCCTAATCGCAAACTTATCTGATCGCGCACGCCGTCCGGTGGTGCGCGGCGCTTTGTCATATACTGATGCATCTTTTTCGAGGCGCGTGTCACGATTCGAATGCCAAAATATTTTCAGGCGAAAGGGCGAAGGTTGGCCTGGTACCTACTTTTTGTTGCTGTGGCGGTCAGCGGTATAGCCGGCCGTGCGTTTGCCCAATCCGCTCCGGCAGCTTCGCGGGGCAAAACCGGGGCGGCGGGCTCCACGCCGGCAAAAAATCGAAAAGATGTGGCGCGATTTGCGTCTCGGGTGCAGGCGACACTGGATGAATCGCGCGCGCAGAAAGCCTATTGGGGAATTCTAGTGGTGGATCGCGACTCCGGTGAAACACTTTACGAGCTGAATGCGGATCGTTTTTTCACGCCGGCCTCGAACGCCAAGATCTTTACCACCTCTCTGGCACTGGCTACGCTCGGGCCGAATTTTCGTTTCCGCACCACGCTTGAAACCGACGGAAAAATTGGGGCGGAGGGCCATCTGCATGGAGACGTGATTCTGGTGGGACGCGGCGATCCAGATTTATCGAATCGAAAATTTCCGTACGCTGGAAAAGTCGAGCGCGATGGGCCGGTGGAAAAGATATTGGCCGAAATGGCCGGCGAAGCCGCCGCGAAAGGCTTGAAAGAAATTGAGGGCGACATCGTCGCGGACGACAGCTACTACCCTTACGATCCGTATCCAGCGGGATGGAGCGTCGGCGACATTTTTTTCACGTTCGGCTCGCCGATCGGCGCGATCGCGTTGAACGACAATTGCATTTCGGTGAGCATCGTGCCCGGCGCCAAGGTGGGCGATGCGGCCAGCATTCTGGTGGAGCCTGCGGCTGCGTCGGAGACCTTCGCGCGCAGCATCACTACGAGTGACGCGCTGGCCAAACCCGAAATCGGCGTGGTGCGGCAACCTGGTCCGGAATTCCTGCTGTTACACGGGTCGATTCCGGTCGCCCATGCTCCGATCAAACTTGAACTGGCCATGCCCGATCCGGCGGAGACCGCCGGGCTGGCGTTGAAACAAATTTTCGAATCGCGCGGCATCCGCGTCAGCGGAACAGTTCGGGTGCATCACGCGCCCCCTCCTGAAATTTATCCCGATGCGCCGGTGGTGCTGGGGCCTGTGCCCGCTCCGGCGGATCCGAACACGACTGTTCTGGCGGAACATCTTTCTCTGCCGCTGATCGAATCGGTGAGGCTGACCAACAAAGTCAGCCAAAACCTGCACGCCGAATTGCTTTTGCGCGCGGTGGCCTACGAGAAGAAAGGTTTTGGCGTCACCGACGCCGGTCTGTGGGCTGAACAGGATTTTCTGAAATCTATCGGCGTCGCCGACGGCGACGTCGTGCTCTCCGACGGTTCGGGCCTGGCGCGGGACGATCTGGTGACTCCGCGCGCGACCGTACAGCTTTTGCGCTTCGACGAGCAGCAGCCCTGGGGATCGGATTACATTTCCACTTTTCCGGTGGCAGGCGTGGATGGAACGCTCGACAGCCGCATGCTGGGCACTGCCGCGGCCGGCCGCATTTTTGCGAAGACGGGCGGCCTGGATCACGTCCGCGCGTTGTCCGGTTTCGCGACCACCACTGGCGGCGAGCATCTGGTTTTTTCCATGTTCGGCAATAACAACCCGCAGCGTGCTCGCGATTCGGCGGCCGTGATCGACGCGATCGCCGTGGCGATGATTGAAACTCTGGGAGCCAAAGCCACGCCACCCGCACCGCGCAAAAAGAAAAAATAGCCTCGCGGCTTCCACTCGCCCCCGTGTTCTTCCGCAGGACTGCCTTCAAAACTCAAAACAGCTACAATAGATTGTCCAACTTTTGCCGAGGCCACTGTGTCCCGCACCGCCCAACAAGTCCTGGAATTCGACCGGCTGAAGGAAATTCTTGCCGGATACTCGACCTGCGCGCCGGGCCATCGCGCGATCGAGGCGCTGATGCCGGGACAGGATGTGCCGGCGCTCGGGCGCGAGTTCGCGTTGATCAGCGAAGCCGTGGCTTACTTGCGCCCTGGCGCGGAACTTGGCTTTGGCTCACTGACCGATCCGGAAACCTGGCTGGAGCGGCTCGCGGTGCCGTCGTCGGTTCTAGCGGTGGAAGAGTTTCTCGCGGCGACGACCCTGATGGATTCGGTCCAGTCGGTCCGCGACACATTTAAACCCGATGGTCCGAATCATCCGCAACTGACGGCGAAGGCCGCCGCGCTGGCCGATTTTCGCCATCTGGCAACGGCCATTCGGCGCGCGATTCTGCCCAACGGCGAAATCAGCGATGACGCCTCGCCACAATTGCGGCGCATTCGGGTAAATATCGGGCAGGGGCGGGACAAAATTCGCCGCTCACTGGAAAGTGTTCTGGCGCGGGGCGGTTCGACGGCGGAAGACTACGTCACGTTGCGAGGCGATCGATTCGTTATTCCGGTGCGCGCGTCGGACCGGCGCGCGGTTCCCGGCGTGGTGCATGGAGCGAGCGCCACGGGCCAGACGGTGTTTGTCGAGCCGCTCGAAGCTATCGATCTGAATAACCGCCTGGTCCAGCTCTCCGAAGAAGAGCTGGTCGAGATCTCGCGGATCCTCGCGGAGCTGACCGCGCGGCTGCGCGGCGATCGTGGAGCGCTGGCATTCGCGGCGCAAGAGACCGCCCATCTCGATTCGATTTTTGCACGCGCCCGGTTTGCGCGCGCGCTCGATTGCGTGATGCCCTCGTTCAGCGGCGGGAATTTTCTGCGTCTGGACTCCGCGCGTAATCCGGTGCTGGAAGCGAAGCTGCGGCCGCTGGGACGCAAAGCGGTTCCGTTATCGCTGACGCTCGGCGGCGACGAAACGGTGATGGTAATCAGCGGGCCGAACACCGGCGGCAAGACCGTGGCGTTGAAATCGGTCGGCCTGGCTGCGTTTTCCGCGCAATCCGGAATTCCAGTGGCCGCCGATCGCGCCGAGATGCCGGTGTTCGATCAGGTGCTGGCCGACATCGGCGACGAGCAATCCATCGCCGCCGACCTCTCGACTTTTTCGGCGCACGTGATGAATCTGAAATCGATGCTGGAGACCGCGACGGATCGGTCGCTGATTCTGGTCGATGAGATGGGCACCGGCACGGCGCCGGAAGAAGGCGCGGCGCTGGCCGTGGCGCTGCTCGAAGAATTTCGCAAGCTGCAGGGGTTGACCATCGCCACCACGCATCACGACCGGCTGAAATCCTACGCTTCGACCACGCCCGGGATCGTCAATGCGGCGATGGAATTCGATCAGGAAAATCTGCGGCCCACGTACCGCCTGCTGGTCGGAGTTCCCGGAACATCCAGCGGAATTGAAATCGCCCGTAGGCTAGGCCTTCCGGAGCGCGTGGTGGAATATGCGCAGGCCAGCCTCTCGCCGGAATCGCGGGAAGCGCGCGATTTGATTGCGTATCTGCATCGCAGCCGCGACGAGATGGAAGAAATCAAACGCCAATCGCGGGAAGAATTGGCTCAACTGGAATCGGAGCGCCGTTCGCTGCGGGGCGAATGGGTCGACCGCCAGAAAAAACGCATCGCAGAACTGGAGCGAAATTTTCAGGAAACGGTAAAGCGCCTGGAAGGAGAAGTCGCGCGGGTCACGGCTGAGGTTCACGACCGCGTGCTGCAAGCGCAGCTCGAAAAACAA
>Ga0302176_10000408_pt1 | contig 26469 bp, 25 predicted proteins | sample I_Palsa_E1_1_FD_198787 | JGI IMG/M metagenome (GOLD analysis project Ga0302176, IMG submission 198787) | Peat permafrost microbial communities from Stordalen Mire near Abisko, Sweden - I_Palsa_E1_1 | ecosystem: Environmental > Terrestrial > Soil > Palsa > Peat permafrost | place: Sweden...
TCATCGACACCGCCGACCATTCCTTCCATGTCCTGAAAAGCGCAAAAAAGACCGACGCCGAAGTCCTGCAAGAATTAGCCGCAACGACGTCGGCGTGGATGCAAGCCAACGCTTGAATTAGGAGCTATTCGTGGAAGGTAAAACTCAGTGAAGAAAAACAATCGGCAGAGTGGCTGAGCCCTTGAACTTTCGGGTGCCCCATCCTTCCCGCCTATGGAAGGGTGGGGCCTTTGACTTGCTTTACGTTGCCGGGCGACCGCCGCCGTCAACCTAAGCGCGCTTCTTCCTGTCCTTCCGGCATTCGCCACATTTCACTTGCCCGGAAGTCCCGTAAAATTCAATGTCGCACTTAATGCACTGCCGCAGTTCAAGTCTGACGCCTTCGAGGATGATGGTCTTCGCGCGCTGCACCAGCGGCCGCGGCTGCGGATTACGTTTGGATGCCATTTGATTTGCCGTATCGGCGCGAACGACTAACCCGACAGCCCCTTAATCTGATCTCGCCGGTACCACTCGGCCTGCACCGTAACATACCAGTGCCAGGGTTCCCAACTGCGCACGTCTCTCGTCACCGGCGGCCTCGGGCTCAATCGTTCCCGCACCTTATCCGCGAATGAAACCAATTCTTCGTCCGTCATCTTCTGCACGCGAGTTCGAGCCCCGTCGAGATCGAATGTTGTTGGTGTCATCGTCGCGCCTTTGCCGAATAGATTTCGCAGCAGCATTTTCGCAGTCCACATATCCCGCCGCCAACCGCGATTGTGCCAAGAAAATGTTAATGGGTCTACCACGAAACAGGCGCGTAATCACCTGCGCCCCGCGCCCGCGCAAGCCTTCGTACACTTCAAGCAACGCAGACAGCTAGAAAAGCGCCGGTGTGCTACGCCGTTCGCCGCAACTTTCCATTGCCGACCTTCCCAAGCAACTCAACCACTCCCAAAATCCGCTACGCTTTCCACCGCCGCCCATTTACAATCCCAAATTCAAATCGCGCGTCGCCGGCAAACAGTAGGGAACTGAACGACCTTCGCCGGCGTCTCACTCTTCTCCACGGAGGAACGCATGCTCAAACTAAAACTCTGCGCTGCCCTGGCGGCAACGATCCTATTCACCGCCATCACCTCGCCCGCGCAAACTCCACCGCCAGCGACGGCGCCCCCATCGCCCGAGCAAGCCCAACTCCTCAAGAACACCGAAGCCTTCATCCGCACGCTCTTCGCCTGGGGTCCCGACTTCGCCATCAAACTCGGCCCGCTGGCCCCGTCGCCCTCGCCTGACTTCTACCTCGTCCCGCTGACCGTCACCATCCACGACCAGACCGACAACGGCACCGTCTTCGTCAGCAAGGACGGCAAAACCTTCCTCCGCGGTGAGATGTACGATACTTCCCTCAATCCCTTCGCCGACAATGTCAAGAAACTCCGCCTCAACGGCGATCCCTCCGTCGGCCTCGCCACCTCCAAAATAATGTTCGTCGTCTTCAGCGACTTCGAATGCCCACACTGCCGCGAACTCCACGAAACCCTCAAGACCCTGATCCCCGAGCATCCCGAAGTCCGCTTCATCTTCAAGGACTACCCGCTAACCCAAATCCACCCCTGGGCCGAAACCGCCGCCATCGGCGCCCGCTGCGCTTACATCCAGGACCCCGCGACCTACTTCAAAATCGCCGACCAAATCTTCGACAATCAGGACGTAATCTCCGCCGAAAATGTCTGGGACAAACTAAACCAATTCGCCGCCCAATCCGGCCTCGACCCCAGCACCTTTCGATCCTGCCTAGCCTCCAAAGAAGCCAAAGACGCAGTGAACAACAATGTCCGCGAAGGCCAATCCCTAAACGTCAACAGCACCCCCACAGCCTTCCTCAACGGCCGCCCAGCCGCCGGCGCCGACAAATCCACCCTAACCCAATACCTAACCTTCGAATCCTCCACCAAGCACCGCTAACCCCCAACCCACCCAACAACCCTGCCGCGGCCCACCTCCCACAAGAAACCAACATAATATTCATTCCCGGAAGTCAATGGAAATGGATGTGCGGCTTCGGCTGGTCAGACTTGCGGATGCTGGGCGAGGATGGTTCCCCTTGCTGCGATCCCGACTTCGACGACCGTTAGCGGCAACGACTGGCGTGGCAGGCTGTTGAGTTGGCTGCGGAGTTGGCTGCGCTAGCGGCTGCTGCGCCAGCTGTGGCGCCGATTGTTGCGCCTATGGCGAACCATTCCAAGTTGCGACGGAATCGCCGCCACAGAGTGCCGCCCTTGGCGGCGACGACGGCTGCGTCGCGCTCGTGGGAAATGGCTGCGAGTTTGGCGGCATCGTCGGCGCGGTTTTGTTGGGCGACGGCGAGTTGGGCCTGGCAGGAGCGACAATCTTGCACGTAATCGTACATGGGCTTCAGATCCGCAGCGGGTATTTGCGCGGGCGAAGATCCCGGCATGTTCTGCCTTACTCCGGTGGCTGTGCGGTCGCGCGAAGCGGGAGCCCGCGACTGGTTGGCGGCGTCCGGGAATGCAGCGCTGGTGTCGGAAACCGGTGAAGATTTGGATGGATTATCGTGCTGGTCTGACAGGGACGTTTCCGCGGAGGCAGAAAGCGGTAAGGGTTGACTCGGAGTTTCTGATCGATCGCTGCCCGCGCCTTCGTGCGAGACGGAGTCGACGTTGGAATTTGGGGCGGCATTGACCGGGGAATTCCTCGCGGTCGGCGATTCTCGCTCGTGGCCATCACTCGCCGGCGTCGGATTGCGTGCAAACCAATTCCTGCCGAACACGCGCAGGCCAGTTCCCTTTTTTATTTTTCCCTGCACGGCCGTCGGCGATGCGGCTCCGGCCTGAGAATCGTCGCCGGTCGACGACGGGTTCAGCGTGATGGGCTCCGGCAGATTCAAGTATTGCGGCAGCTGCTTGAGAATTTCTTCCGGCGTTTGTGTGTCGCGCTTCAGTTTCTGTATTTGCGCGAGAGTCTGATCCAGAATTGTGGCGCGGGAGCGTTCCCGCGCGTCGGCCGCGTCGAGTTGCTGTTTTTGCGTGGCAATCGTGGCCTGCATGCGCAGTTGTTCGTCATGCGCGGTCAGCCAGGCGTGGAAGCCCATGGCGATGAGGATTGTTGCGGCGATGGCTGCGGAGACTTCGAGTGTGCGGCGCATATCGTGATTGCCTCGGTCGCTTCAAAGGTGCCGGAGAGGAGAGATCGGAATTCAGGATCGGAATTTAAGAGGCAGGGGCGAGTGGCTAGTGACTGGCGGTCGTGGCCATAGATGGGTTGGAGATAAGTACCAACAATGAGCTAGAACGAGACCGATTCGCTGATTCGAGTGAGCCGCTGCGCCATTGACCCTAACTTGTACCTTCGTCCAGTTGTTTGCAGTGCTCCAGGACGGGATGATGACGTGAAGACATTCGCCCGCGACCCTTACGCCCAACTGGAGATTCCGTTGTCGAGACGCGTGTCGGCATCCTGCGCTTTTGCCCTGATACTTTTGCTGCTGGAAGTGGGCTGCGCCGGCACCAGTCCGAAGCAGAATCCCCCACCGCCGCAACTCAGCATCACCCTTAGCCCGACAAGCGCGAATGTTCGCGCCGGCGCGTCACAGGCATTCACGGCGCAACTCACCAACGCTACCAACCAAAACGTAACCTGGACGGTCAACGGCATCAGCGGAGGCAACACGACGATCGGAACGATCAGCGCGACGGGAGCGTACGTGGCTCCAGCCATGTTGCCGAATCCAAACACGGTCAGCGTGGGCGTGACTTCCGTACAAAATTCGAGCGTGAGCGCGTCGAGCGCGGTCACACTGTGGAACGTCACGCCAAATCTCGCCAGCGTGACGCCGACCAGGTTTAACACCGGCTCATTCACGTTGACCTTGAACGGCACTCAATTCGTAAGCGGTGCCCAAGTTACCTTTGGCGGCGCCGTTCTGCCCACAACTTATGTGTCATCGACGAGGCTAACCGCGACGGGCTCCGAAGCAACTGCCGGAATGTATGCGGTTACGGTGACCAACCCTAGTCCGGGCAGCAGCACATCCGGTTCGATCAGCGTAAGCGTGACCACGCCTTCGGGCGGAAATCCGCCTCCGCCGCCACCTCCGCCTCCACCAGCGAGTGCGTGCAGCGGAATCAGCACCGGACAAGGAGGCGCCCTGAACGGCTTCCTTCCCTTCCCGGCGGACAATTTGTGGAATTTAAATATTGCGAACGCGCCGGTGGATCCGAATTCTGCGGCGATCATAAATTTCATCGGCGGCACCGCCGCGATGCATCCGGATTTCGGCTCGGGTGAGTACGCCGGATCGATTATCGGAATTCCCTACATTGTGGTGAACTCAACGCAAGCGCCGGTGATCATTAATCTCACCGACTATGCCGACGAAAGCGATCCAGGCCCCATGCCGGTGCCGGCAAACGCGCTGGTGGAAGGCGATCCGAATCCGGGTGATGGCGACCGCCACTCGCTGGTCGTCGACAACAGTTCGTGCTGGCTGTACGAACTCTACAACGCGGTCCCGCAAAGTGATGGGAGCTGGACCGCCGCCTCGACCGCCGTGTGGGACTTACAAGCGGACGGTCAACGTCCGCTGACCTGGACTTCCGCGGACGCCGCTGGCCTTTCGATTTTCGCGGGCCTCGCGCGCTACGACGAAGTGGCCGCGGGCGAAATCAAACATGCCTTGCGTTTCACGCTGCAGAACAGCCGGGCCGCTTTCGTGCCACCGGCTTCGCACTGGGCCGCGAATTCATCGAACGCGAATGCCGCGCCAATGGGTATGCGCATGCGGCTGAAAGCCAGTTTCGATATTTCCGGATACTCGGCGGCGAATCAGGTGCTTTTGGTGGCGATGCAGCAATACGGCATCATCATGGCCGACAACGGTTCGAACATGTACATCAGCGGCGCGCCGGACGATCGCTGGGACAACGACGACCTGCACAATCTCGGCCGGGTTACCGCCGCGGATTTTGACGTAGTGCAGATGGGCACAGTTTATACGCAGTCAAATTTACCGACGGGCAACGCGCCGGCGATCGCCAGTTTCACCGCGAGCTCGTCCACGGTTTCCGCCGGCATGCCGGTCACGTTGAATTGGAACGTAACCGGCGCCTCGTATTTCATCGTGACGCCGCAGATCGGCGCGATTCGCGGAACCAGCGTCGTCGTCAATCCCACCCAAACCACCACCTACACGCTGGACGCCACCAACGAATTTGGCCGTACCACCCAGACCGTCACCATCACCGTGCAGTAATCTATTTCGCTTCCTGGCGCTGAAAAACTACTTCACCGTGACCGTAAGATTTGTAGGTGCGGTTGGCGTAACTTGCACCGACGCCGCCACGGCCGGCGTGGAAAAAACCGCGTTACCGTTGACGTCTAACCCCGACGTGCGTGCGTAGTACACTACCGCGCCGTACGGAGGGCCCTGCGTGAATTGCACGCTGACGCTGGTCGCCGTGTTGCCGATGGCGGGCGTAGGGTTTGGCGCGACGCCAATTTTTACCAACGTCTTGCCGCCGTCCGGCGTGGTGCCGTATTCGAACCCGTTGACGCAATTGGTGGTGACTGTCGTGCTGCACACCGGATCGACCGAATAGTTGAAAGTCCATGACAGCGTGATGGAAGCGGCTTCGGCGGCGCTGGCCAGGAACAGACTCAGCGCCAATGCTGCGGAGAGAACACCCGCGGACACTTTTCTACCTGTCAGATAATTCTTGATCTTCATTTTTTGCTCCTTGAGATGAAATGAAGTAATTGCGAGGACGACTTGGCTTCGATGGCGCGTGAAATGATGCGTGCCATGGCGCGTGCGATGGCACGTGGGATGATGCGGATAACTCTGCCGTGGTGCACGGCGATCGAACCCGTTGACGTTTAACGCAGATCGCCGAAGTTGGTCAGGTCGCGCGGCTTTATGCCGCGAACCGCGCGCGCCCAGCGCCGGCGCGCCGCCGAGTCCCACCATGCGCGCAGGTCGGTAAGGTTCCAGTAAAATTTCATTGGTAAGCGCTCACCCGCGCCAGGACTTGCGCCGCATAGTCCGGATTTGCCCCACCGTTCCACAATTGCAGGCCGCGAGAAACATCTCCAGCTGCGCCGGCCAGCTTCGCCGCTAAAACTCGGCAGCCAATTTCGATTCCAGTCGCCGGATCACACAATGCGCTGAGAAACTTGCCGCTGAATTCGTGTTCGCGCGCCACTTGCCCCATCACCTGCATCAATCCCCAGGAGATCGACCGCGCAATTTCCTCCGAAGGAGGCAACCGCAGCGGAGCGACGTACCGCAATCGAAATCCCGGCTCGTAGCGCATGGCATGCGTATCCCAGGCCGATTCCTGCTCGATCACCGCGCAGACCAGAGCAGGATCGAGCGAGTGGCGCGTCGCGGCATCTCGCACGACAGCCGGCAATGCAGAGGGAATGTCCAACGCAGAATCCTGCAGAGTCGAACGCAAAACGCCGCAGCCTAACTGCCACGCCCGTTACCCCGGGCGCGTTGTCATCCTGAAGCGCACCGTGGGGTCTGCTCGTTACGATCAGTCAGCGAAGGCGCACCGCGTGCGATCACACACCTGACCGTCCATTCTTAGCTTTCCATCTTCCATTTTCCGCTGCGCTCAAAATCTAGCCACCGTATCTGCGGGTCCGCATCGTGCTGGATTCCCTTCTCATCGCAGATTCGCGCGAGTAGTTCGTAAATGTGCGGCAGGTGGTTGGTGGCCATGTCTTCGACGAATATTCGCATTATTTCGTCGTTCCGGACGCGCCGGTAGATCCAGCGCACAAACAAGATGAACTGCACGAAAGCAGTGATCGCGAACGTCGGCCAGTGCGGATCGAGAAAGTTGCGGATCATTTTGATCGCCTCCAAAACTCTCACGGTATCCCGGCCAATTCTCTCGCGAAGCCGATTTGTAAAATTACCTGCGGATCGCGACCCCTATCCAAACAACGACGCGACGCTGCTGCCGGCTCCGAACAACCCGCTCAGACCACCCGTCGACGAACCCGTCGACGCCCGCTGGCGCACTCCGAGGAGTTCCGACGGCACACCCATGGCCTTGCCCAGTAAATTCGTGTCGACGCCGTAGGTCTGTCCCAATGCGCTGAGCCCCGCGAGATTTTCTTTCAGTTTTTGATTAGCGAAGGCCACTTGATTTTGCTGCGCCTGCGACGCGTCGGTCTGCGCTTGCTCGCGGCCAAGCTGCGCGGTCAAGTCGCCGAACCCAGCCGAATTATTTGTCGCCGCCACTCGATTCGCCGCCCGTTGGCGCAGCGCGTCGAAAGCGGTATTCGCTGCACCCATGCTTTGCTGCGTGATGTCCGATTGCTGTTGCGGTGTGTAGCCCTGACTGTTTAGCAGGCCTTGGATCGTCGGCATCAGCTGCGAGCGGTCCTGCTGGCTGGACTGATTGGCCTGCGAGATCAGCTGATTTTGCTGGCCTAGCTGCTGATCGGTCAGATTCCGCGTGCTTTGTTCTGCTCCACGAGACATGTAAGCCTCCGTAAATTCCTGTCACTGGATGATTTATTTCGAAACGAATCGTTTGCAGTAGGGCGTCCAGGCGTCGTCGCGCAGCCAGCCTAGCGCCGTGAGCCGGCGGCCGAATCGCTTGGCGATGTGCGGAGGCAGCCAGGCGTGCGCGTCGTTAAGCCCGCGCGCGATTAAATCGCGCTCTCCCGCATCATGCAGCGCGAGCAGCTGCGCGTAACGTTCTCGCGGCGATGTCGCATCGGCGACTTTCCCGTCGCGCTTTTCGTCACGATCCACCAGCAAATATATTTCGCAGGTCAGCCGCGCGAGCGACGCCATTGCCGGCCGCCCCACGTTATCTTCCAGCACCAGCTTCGAGATGAAAATCGGATCGCGCAAATCCGGAAACGGGTACGCAAATCCCTGGCTCGCATGCATGCGCCGCAGCGCCGCGAGGTCCGCGTCATCGTATTCCCGAATCTTCATAGGCGATGACGCAACTAGAAAACGCGATGCCGCAACAGCGGATGGATCCGCGCCGCGGCTTCAGCCGCGTCGAAGGTGCTGGTGCCACCCGCAACGCCGTGCGCCGCGAGCGCCGCTTGCGCGGTTTCCGAGATCGGCTTCTGCGCCAGGGGATGCGGCAGCGCCTCGAACGCAGGATCGTCCTCGAGCGCCAGATGAGCGCCTTCGTCCGCATCCACCACCAGCAGAATCGCTGGCGTCGGCTCCAGCGCAATCCAATGCGAATGCACGAACCGCGCCGCGTGCCGCCGCCAACTCTCCACCGTGGCAATGTAGTAGCGTTTCCCAGTCACAATGTCCGCCCGTGAATAAAACGCCCAACTGGTGCTGTCGTTGGTGGTGGTGTTGGTATTGGTGTTGCTTTTGATTTGCTGCTCGGTTTAGTTGTCATCCCCGACAGAAGCTCTGCGTCTTTTGCATCGCAGACGAGGGATCTCTCTTCGATTTCAGGGGTCTCGCATACTTCCGCCCAGAGTGGCTCCGGCCCAGGCGTCACGAACTAAACGTATAGTTATGCGTCAAGATCGTCGCCGCATGCTTCCCCGCAAAAAACTGATGCACCGGCTCGCAGCTCACCGTAACCTTTCTCGAGTCCTCGAAAATCGCTTCGATCCTCTTTAAGGTGACCCGTCCGAACCGCCCCGCGAAAATATCCGCTAGGCACAACCGCTCCGCGCGCATCGGCGAACCATCCGCCAAAGTAAAAATATGGTGCGGCGTCACATCCAGCGACTCGGCATTCGAAAAATGCAGCCGGATAAAAGTATCGGCGTCGCGCACTTCCAGCCGCGTGATTTTCGTCCAACCCTCGCCATAGGTCCCGCCCGGGCAGCGCAAAACTTCACCCGGTTTGCACGATTCGATTTCCACCGTCCCGCGTTCGCGCGACAGCACCATGGTCCCCACCCGCAGACAGCTTCCGCTACCACCGCCGGATCCGCCGCCAGTGCCGGAAGTCGTGGTCGCCGCGATCATCGCGCCCTGCGACAACGGAATCCGTCCCTGCAGCGCCTGCTGCTGCGCCGCGGCGTTAGTCTTCGCCGAAAACCCATTGGCCGGCGTCCCGGCGCTCAGCGCGATTCCGCCCACCCAGCCAATCGCGCCCGCCGTCTCGTCCCAGTAAGGATAAAAATTGTAAGCCGTGCCAGGAGCCAGCGCGGTCACCGCCAGCGGCCACCACGGTGGTGGTCCCGTCCGCGCGCGCAATCGTCAATGAACTCCACGACCAGGTAATCGAGGAACTCGTCGACACGTACGTAAACCCACCGGACCAGGTCGGCGCCACCGAGCCTTTCATCAGCACTCCCGTTTTCGTCGGGTCGATCTTACCCGCCGTCGTCGCCCCAGTCGAAACCCGCGCGTACTGCACTCCGTCGGTCACCTGCTCGTCCAGGTTCCAACCCTGATTCGGACCCAGCGCCGCGTTCGCCACACGCTTCAGCGCCTCATACAGCTGCGGATTCGTCTGCCGCAGCGCCTCAATTTGCGGAACATTCAACATGCGCGATCCCTCAAGAGTGTCGACGGTGTAAAAGTGTATTGATGACCCGCTGGCAGTTTTCTCGCCGCACCCGGACCCCGCCGCATCGCGTCCAAACCGTTTTTGCCCGTCATCCGAGGAGCGTAGCGACGAAGGATCTCTCTTCGGTGTTCGAGTAGCTGCGACGCCGCTGCCGTTTAATTCGTACCGCGGACCACCGCAAACGGATCCGCCTTGGCCCACGGCACCAGTTTGGTCAACGAAAACCACGAACCCACGGCATTCGTTCCAAATTGATAAGACACCCGCTCCGACAGCACATTCGTAAACTGCTCCATGTCCCGCGTCCCCGGCGACACCAGCGTCCACGCGCCCAGCGAAACCTGGTTCACCGCGCCAGGCCACAGCGCCGTCAGCGCCAATGATCCCGCGCCCTGCACGTAGCCCGTCAAATACCCAAACAAATTCCGTCCGCTCAATCCCGTTGCCGCCAGGAAAGCCGTGGAATAAAACGAATTGATCGCCGCGCCGTCGTCGGAAAGCTGCCCTTCCACCGGCGCATAGATTTTCCCCGACGAGTTATTCGACCCAAAAAACACCTGCGCCGCGCCATTCGCGCGTTCGATTAGTCCGCAGGAATTCGCCGAAATATTCCAAGGAGCCCATTTGCGCCCGCGTTCCGGAACGCCCGGCAGCGCAGCCAGCGGATCCTGCAATCCCTCGGTGTAATCCAGTACTAGAATCTGGTTCGGCTCGGTCGCGCTGCCCATCGGCACGCCCACCAGAATTCGTTTGTGCTGCGTGTCGACCTGCACCCATAGCCGCTGCCCAAACTCCCAGTTGATGCTGTCCCAGGTCGGTTGAATCTCCTGTGACAACTTGATCGGCGCGCCGCCGTCAAAGTAATAAAGCCCGGAGCGCCCCGCGATCGCCACCCACTCCTCGCCGAAACCCACGCCGTGCGCCGATGGCGTGCCCACCTGGTTCGAAACTTCTTCCACCTGCCACAGCGCCGGTTCGTTCACGCCGTCGTCGGCGGTCACATACAGCGACCGCTCCTTCACGAAGTACAAATTATTCCGCAGCGTGAACGCCGCGCGAATTCCCTGTCCGTTATTTTCAGCGATGCTCTGAATTCCAGTCACGCCGTCGTAGCTTTCCGGCATCTCGGTCGATGACGCCCGCACCAGCGACGCGTTCTGCACCGCGTTGGTCTGAAATATTTCGATGCTGTCGACCAGAAACGATTCGCCGCTCGGCGCCGGCACGCCGTCGGCATACACGCGCAGCGTCAAATCCGTGGGCAACGTCGCTTGCGCTGGAAACAAATCCACGGTGAACTCCACATACGCCGTTGCCGCTTGCGCCGCCGTCACCGCCATTCCCACGCCCACCTGGCCCAGCGTGGGGCTGAACGCGTTGATGCGCAGTGTTCCGGCGGCCAGGTTCGCGCTGCGGGCGATGTGCGCGCGCACCGAATAATCCGTGTTGATCGTCAGCAGCGGATTTCCCGCCGCATCCGTAATCGCATTCTGCGAAACGTATCCGCGCTCCGCCGTCACTCCATCGGCGGTGATGCGGTACGCGTCGCCCCACACCACGTTGCTCGGTTCGCGGCTGCCGCCCGCGCCAAATGACGGATCGCGATGCCATCCCAGGGGACGCCCGTCGCCCGACGCGTCCCAACCGCCGTCGAAAGAAACATTGCGCCAGTTATCCATCTTCGAGCGCTCGCCCCACCAGAACAGGCGCTCGGAATACGCGACGACTCCCAGCTGATCGGGCAATTCGATCTCGCCGAACAAATAATCCATGCTGGTGCCGCTCAGCAAAATCGTGTCGCTGAAATCCACCTCCAGCGCAGTCGTGGTGTTGTCGTCGATGGTCATGGTCGCCGGGACTTGGTAAAAAGTCGCTCCGCCGCTGGCCGTAAACGCCAACAGCCGCGCGATCACATTCGAGGGGCCCGTGGGGATATTCGTGACGTTCACTTTCAACGAGCCCGCCGCGGTCCACGAAACCGGCGGCGATGGCGCTGTGTAATAACCCTGGCGCGTGACAAAAATTACCGAGCACTGGTGCACGCCCGGTGAAATATTTCCGGCGTCCGCCGCGTCAGCCAGCGCCGGACCTTCTCCCGGGCCGGTCTGGCTCACTCGATCGAGAAACGAATCGTCATACTGCCGCGGCATGTCCTGACCCAGCAGCCCGTCGGAGAAGGCCATGTATTCGCGGCCAAACTGCGTCGCCGACGCCATATACATATTGAGCGCCACTCCCGAAGCGGCGAGCGACACAGTTCCCGGCGAGATCTCCTTGTAAATATTCCCCAGCGAATCCAGCGCCAGGAACCGCTGCACCAGGTTGGTCGTCGCGTAGGTTTTCACCCCATTGATCTGCGGCGCGCCCCCCAGCGGAGAAAATTGCGCCGCCAGGCCGGCCCGCGTCCGCACGCCCCCGGGAAAGAATTCCACGTCGCCCAAATTCGGCGACATGCCCGCCGGCACATCCGAAGGATCCAGCAAAGTCACCCAGGTGCTGAAAATGTTCAGCGGCAACGGCGAAAATGATTCGATGGACATGCGCGAGGAGACCTCTTTCGATTCGAACTTGAGTTACTGGATATTTCCAAGCAAGAACGAATAACGGCCGCCGCCGCTTCCTACTGCAGCTTCTTGAAAATCCCGTAAAACGTGATCGTGTCTCCAGTAATCGCGCCGGGGTACGCCCCCGCCGTCAGCTCCGGAAAAGCCGCCTGCGCCGCGCCGGCCGACGCGAACATTTTTACTTTGTTCGAATTCATCGCCGCCCCGGGAATAAAAACGTAGTCGTACCCGGCCAGCCCATCCATCCACGCCGTGCCTTGAATCGGCGGCTGCGTCGACGCAATCACCGGAACCTGCGACAGATCTACGGTGTCGCCGCCCGTCGCGTAGCTGCCCGTCGCGGCAATGGTGCCGCTCACATGAATTCGCTTTCCGTCGTCCCACGTATCCACCAAAGAAAATGCCAGCGCCATATTTCCTCCTGAAATTTATCTGACCGCGCGGTAAACGAATTGCCCCTGGACGATGCTCCGCTCGCTCTTTTCACATCGCGTGAATGACTGCTATGATGTTCAGTCCTTGACGCAACCCGAACGCCTGCAGATGAATCCAAGAGCGTCGAACCAGCAAATCGTGGGTTGGCGAAGTGCCTTACGAAGTGGCTTCCGAATTGCTTAAGAATTACCTTAAGAAGTCCTGTGCCAAGTGCACGTTAGGGGGAGATGAGTGCGGCGATTGAGAATTGTGGGTGTCTTGGTAGTGACCATCTTTGCCGCGCTAGCGCTCAGTATCGCCCTCGAAAATCCCGGTTCGAGCGCGAACGCGCAAAGTCACTCATCGTCTTCGACCGCGGCCCCTGGCGCGAGTTCTGCCACCACGCTTCCATCCGCCACCGCTGCTCCGGCTCTCGTCGCCTGGAATAAAATTCAGCCGACGATCGTCGCCTCCAACCTGGGCGTGCGTACCCTTTCCGCCGCGCCGCAACCCAACGAAGCGCTTTCGAAACTTGCCGCCACGTCCGTCGCCGCCGGCGCGGCAGACCAACTGTTGCTGACCTCGGTAGACAAACCCAACAAACTCTTTTCGTTTTCAGTTCCCGGCGCCTCGAATGTAACTGTCGCCGCCGCAGCCAGCGCCGCCAATCGCCTGACCGCGATTGCCGGCATCGGCGCAATCGGTTCAATCGGCGACGGCGGCGCAGCCACCGCCGCGCAGTTCGACTTGAATTTCGAAGACGTCACCATGCGCAGCGGCGTCGCCATCGCGCCCGACGGCACCACCTACATCGCCGACTCCGGCAACGCCACAATTCGAATGATCGCCGGGCCATACAGCAGTGAGCCTGGAATCATTCGCAGCGTCGCCGGACGCTGGGCGCCGGCGCAAAATGTCCAACTCTCCGAACCCCTGGGCCTCGCGCTCGATCGCGCCGGCAATTTATTCATCGCCGATTCCGGCGCAAACGCCATCGACGTCCTTTACGGCGGAACTTCACCGAAAGCCGGTCAGCTCGAAACTCTAGCGCACATGGTCGCACCGGCCAGTATCGCAGTCACGCTCGACGGCGGCACCGTCTTCGCCTCTTCCGCGCAAACCGGAGTGATTCTCGCCATCAATACCAAAACTAGCGCGATTCGCACGCTGGCCGTCGATCCCGCGTCGATCTTCGCTGCCACCCAGCAAGGTTCATCCGCCAGTTCCCCCCGGATCACTCCCACAGGCCTCGCGGTCGATGGCGGCAGCAATCTTTTCATCGCCTACGCCGATCCTGGCGCGGCCTACGACGAAATTCTCCGCGTCGACGCTTTTTCCGCGAAGGTTACGCTCGCGGCTCGCGGCCTCAGCAGCCCCGGCGACATCTCCTTCGATGCCAAGGGAAATCTCTTCGTCGCCAACCAGGGAATGCGCAACGTGGTGCGCTTCAATGCGCTCGGCGTCGCCGCCCTTGGCGTGACGCTCACCTCGCCCGTAGGCACCTGCACCGATTCGGCCACTTTATTTTGCGATCAACTGATCGGCGGCACTTCGCCCACTCAATCCTTTGAACTCACCAACAACACTGCCGCCGAAATTTCCGGAGTTGCCGCCAGCTTTCTCTCCGGCGACACCACCGATTTCACCATCGCCAGTTCTTCGTGCGGCACCACGCTCGCCGCCAATGCCAGCTGCGCCTTTAACATTGCCTTTACGCCTACGGCCAACGCGCCGGCCTTTCAATCCAACGACGGCACGACTTGCGTCACTTCCGCGACCGCCAATTCACGTTGCTCCGCGTTCACCGTAACCTATGCCGGAGCCGCTGCGCCGTTGGTTTCGGCCGTCACCGGAATCGCTGATGACTTCCAAATTGCCTGCGTGACTTCGATGACTACGTCGTGCGTTGCCTTGCCCGACAGCAATTTCGATCAGACCACCATTGTGCAGGGCAATTTCGCCACGTTTCAGTTGCAGATCACCCCGGATAACACCTTCAGCGGTCCGGTCAGTCTGGTCTGTCCGTCGAATCTGCCAGTCTCCCCTGCCGGGGCTTTGGGCAGTCCCACGACCTGCGGCCTTTCTTTGGGCACCAGTGTCTCGGAGCCATTGCAGCCTACCCTCTCCGTTAACGTCGTCGCCGGAACTCCGTTGGCTTTCAACATGACGATTCAAACCACCACCAGCCAGGGCTTGCAAACGACGCCGCCCGCAACTCCAGCGGCGAGGCGGAGCTTTTCGCCGATGAGTTTGCTTTTGGGCAGCTCGAATGGCGGCGGAAACGGTTCAGGGCCGTCGACTCGAAGCGCAGTCGCGTCTACGATGCACCCGACGAACTCGATTGCCGTCCGTTTTCTAGCGCTGCTTGCCGTCTGCTCGCTTTTCATTTTGAGCCTGAGCCGGCGCGAAACATTCTTGCGCAAACATCCAGCAGTCGCCATCTTTGCCCTGGCGTTGATCGTCGGCGCGGTGGCGGGTTGCGGCGGCAGTTCCAAATCAAAAGGTGTGATTCCTTTCACGCCGGTCGGAACCTACACGCTCACTGTGCAAGGCTCCGCCCAAGGTGGCGCGCGCGGTTATACCTGCACGCTCATCGTGGCCGGCAACTAAGCACTCGCTGGTGTGAACCAGTTCCTCGCCACTTCTTACAAATAAATCGTTCGTCGCCGGTAGCCGTATGGCTTTCTCCGCCGCCCTTTGGTTTGTTCCGGCCGGATATAGCGGTTAATCAATTCCTCGATGGCCGTTTGCGCTGTGCCCAGCAGATCGATCGCCAGCGCCCGCGCCCCTCGTGAACGCGCCGCCAGCGCCGCCGTCGCGAAACCCAGCGCATCCGTCGCCGACCGGATCTGGATTGGATCGGTTCCCAGCGTCAGGATCGGCAAAACTTTTTCGTAGCGCACCCGCACGGTGATCGATTGCGTCGCGCCGATTAAATTGATTTTGTCTTCGCGCCATTCCCATAGTTGCAAAAATGAACCGGGCTGCAGGTTCAGCATCGCGCCGCCGCTGGTGAATTTCTCCATGGGCATAAACACGTCGCCGGTGTTCGCCGCCACCCGCTCCCACAGCATGTGCGGCATCAGGCAGTCGGTGGGCAGTTGCGGGCTCGAAACGTCGCTCAATTCCGTATTCGTCACGCCCGTCGATGAATTCACGTCCAGTTCAATATCCTGCTGCTCCACCAGCACGCTCACGCCATTTTCCGCCAGCTCGCGTTGCAGGCCGCGGTACGCCGAATTCAGTAGCGGCAACAGCAGCGCGTCGGTGAAGACCACGCCGGCGGTATCGTTTACCAGAGCACGCGCCAGCGTCAGGGCGTCTTCCGCTTGCGCATACGCCGTGGTCAGAATGACAGGCATGATTCCTCCGGTGGAATTGGCGCCGTATGCTGAGCTGAACTAAGCTGCGCTGAACCGATGCGCGCCACATTGGCTTGTTGCGTGGATGGTCACCCGGCGCGAAAACACGGCGCCGGCCGAGCCGCTGCGGTAGGATCAACTTGAAAATATTTTCAGGAGAAAACGGATGCCCACAGCCGAGAAACGCCAGTACATCGCCACGCCGGGAAGTTTCGGCGACATGCCCTTCAGCAACGCCGTGGTCACCGGCAATACCCTCTACCTTTCCGGCCACCTGGGTTTCGAACCCGGCGCGATGAAAGTTCCCGACGATCCCGAGCGCGAAGCGCTACTACTGCTCGAAGGCATCCGCGACACCCTAACCCGCGCCAACTTCACCCTGCAAGATGTCGTCTCGCTGACCATCTACTGCACCGACGTCAGTTTGTTCGGCGCCTTTAACAAGGTCTATCGCACCTTTTTTCGCGCGCCGTTCCCCGCACGCGCCTTCATCGGCTCCGGTCCGCTGCTGATGGGCGCGCGTTTCGAAATTCAAGGTATCGCGGTGAAAGAGAATGCGTAATTAAAACCCGTGATCGCCGCGGACCGCAGCCCAACTCTTCGCTAGGTCGTCCCCGGATCGATCGCCGGAATTTCTTTTTGCAGAAACGGCACCTTCGCCGCCGCCCAATCCACCAGGCTGTCGCCCGACAGCCCGAACATCGCGCCGTAGCGTGCCCCGGCTCCAACGTAAAATTCGCCGCGATGCCCACCGAACTGATCGCATGCGTCGCCGCCGCCGGATGCGCCAGCCAATACGAAAACGCCGCAGCATTCACGAATAGCCGAATCACCAGCCCCAGCGCGTTGGTTCGCATCCATTCGATCCGCGTCTTCGTCCCGGAAAGCGGCGAACCCGCCGACAAACTCGCCCGCTTCAGCACATGGAGTCCGTGCCCGCCAATAAATAAGACCCACAAATGCGCGGATTCAGGAATGTGCATCACAGTGAAAGAGTAGATCCAGCGCCGGAGGCGCGGCATAGGTTAGCCCGGTCCGTAAGGGCCGGGGCGAGAAAACGCCGGAAGGTCGGAGCACCGGAGGTGCGGGACGCCACGAAAAATGTCGCCAACCTAATTCGGGTTCCCCACGCACATGTACATAATCGTATCCGTCCCGCTTGACTGCGTCAGGGTCAACGTCGTCGCCGTAGTCTGCACCCGCACCGTCGCGATCGCCGACGTATCATTCGCGGTGCACACCGGCGCCGAAGTATAAGCCGTCGGAAAAGTCACCGTCGCCGTGCCGGACGCCAGCGCGATGCTTCCCGCAAAAGTATTGGCCGCCCCCTGATTCAAATGTTGCGAAATTCCCAGCGAGCCATACACCTGCGGGTTTTGCGAATCGTGCAACGGCGCCAGCCGCAGATCCGGCGTCACCGGCCCTTGCGACAAAACCACATCGTCGAAATAAACGTAGTTGCTCGCCGCCGCCGTATTTTCCAGCAAAAACACGCGCATCGAATGCGCGACCGTCGTGCTCGACGAATATCCATTCGGTACCCGGAAAATCAACCCGAAATTCCGGGTTGCCGTCCAGGAACTCGCCGTGCTGACCTGCCAATCCGCTCCGGTCACGTTGCAGCCGCAGGAAATTCCGTTGTTGTAGGTCAGCGACGCGTTGGTCGACTGGTAGTTCCCCGTCGCCGATGACGTCCCGGCGTAATTGGCCGGCGCCAGCACGCGCGCGTTGGTCGCAATCGTCGAAATCACATCCGCGCTCGTGCAATTCGAGTCGTAATAAAACCGCAAGCCTGGCCGAAAATTGTTGGAGGTCGAACCCGACGCCACTCGAAACATCAGTGTGTATTCTCGGGTCGCATCCACCTGAATGCATCCGGAGTTCACGCCCAGCCCCGCCGTCGCGCCGTCGCCCACCCGCACGTTGTACAGGCCCTGGGTAAACGCATCCACCGCCGGCGTCGAACCCGACGACGCATTCTGCAGATAAATTCCGCTTCCCGGCTGGTTGATCGTTCCGGTCGCCGTTACGCCGCCCCAGTAATACAGCGACGTCGTGTTCTGCCAGCCTTCGAAACTGCCATTTCCCAATAAATTCTCGCCGGCCAAATCGTTCATGCCGTAATGCATCGACGGCGTCCAGTTGTGGCCGTTATTGTCGATGGCCACCATCGCCGTCGCTGGTTCGTTCGGCTTGATCTGCGTGTTGTTGGTGATCGAGAGATATGGATCCAGCACGTGAATTCCGGTGGCCGACCCATCGCTGGGAAATTGGTAACAGTTGTAAACGTTCTCGCAACGATTGTTGGGCCCGAAGGTAATCGACGTCACACCTACGATGTTGAAGCAGATCTGATTGAACGCCTGCGACGCGGTCTCGCAATCGTTGCCGTACACTTCGTCATTGTTCGGATAATTTCCGCTGCTGTCTTTCGCGAAAGTGTATCCAGTTGACGCCCCCGGCGGCAAAACGCAGGTGTTTTGTTCCAGCACCACCGCGTTATACGTCCCGGCCAGCGAAAAGCAAGTGTCTCCCGTCGATTCCGGCTGAAAATTGTTGTGCTTGAAAATCGTGTTCGACCCGTCAAACCCGCCAATCGACGAGCTGCCGAAAACTCCGAAAGAATTTCCTCCCGTTCCCAATTGCAGGTTGTTGCTTTCGATGTCGGAATGTCCGATCGCTGTCATATCGATGACTTTCGAGTTCGCGCCATTCGACTGCAGGTACATCCCCGCGATGTGTACGAAATTGATTTTCGCCGTGGCTTGCGTCGGATTTTTCACCACCGTGCAAGCCGCAATTCCGCAGGCAATCATCCCGGAAGTATCTGGATGCGATACCGTGCCGATTCCGCTTTCCTGGTATCCGATCACCGACGAGCCGTCGCCGGTCAACTCGATCGCATCACTCGTGGTCGAATCGCTGATCGTCAATTCCGCGCTGCCCCACAGCAGCACCGTCCCCGCCGGAATCGAAATGTGATGGGTGGCCGTGAGCGTGCCGGTCAACCCGCGTGCGTCGCACAAACTCGAACTCGCTGCGGCCGCCGTCAGGCAGGCATTGATCTGCACGCCCGCATCGGCGCCCGTGAACCGCTCCGCTTTCTGCACCTGGTTCAGCGAATTGACCGCCGCCGAGCCGTTTACATCCAGATTGTATTGCGGGCTCGTGGTATTGATCCCCAGCGAGTTAGGCGTGAATCGGTGCGCTGCCGCCAGCGTGGAGGTCACCATCAGCGTCTGGCCGGTGGGTAGTGCCGTCATCGTCGCGCTGGTTGTCGTTGCGCCCGAAACAAACGTCGATCCAAATTGCTGCGGCTGCCAATACGCTGCGTTGTGCAGATCTGGCGAAGTGGAAATGTTCACGCAGTATCCGGCCACCGGGACCAAGCCGGCCGCGGGCGCCGTCCAACTCACGCTGACCGCATTGTTGCTGCCCGAAAGCGCCACGCCCGTGCTTTGCACCGACTGCGGAGATTGATGCGTGCAATTGTCGGAAGTGGATGTGACGGTGGCGTAGTACGTCGCGGCCGCCAGTGTTCCGCCCGTCGCCGCCGTGGCCGTCACGCCGCTCGGCGCGTACATATTTGCAAACTCCACGTCGATCGTTCCGGCGGAATTTTGCACCAGCGAAGCTCCAAATCCGAAGGCGTTCCCAGTGTTAAACATGTAACCCATGGCCGGATCGATCGCCACCGAAGCGAACCGGCTTCCCGACGCCGCCGCGCGGAAGGCTGGGCCATTTGTGTCGCCCGCCGTGAATAGATCGCTGCGCAGCCGGTCCACGTTCGACGTGCCCACCACATAATCGAAACCATTCGCGCTTTGCACCGAGCAACCGCCAATCGGGTTGCCGTTCCCGTCGATCACCGAAACCACCGCCAGGCCGCCCCCGAAAACGTGGCAGTTCTGCAACGCCCCGGCGTCGATCTTGATCGCCGAGCCTTCGCCGCCACTCCCCGCAAATCCGTTCAGGACATATACTCCGCTGACCAGGGTGCCGCTGGAATTGACTTCGAGCAGCGCATTGGTAGGGTTGGTCGCGTCCGAAGTCGTGGCGTTGTCAAAAGTGATTTCCGTAAATTGCGGCAGCGCCGCGCTACCCGGATTCCCCGTGGCGTTCGTGATCGTCAGGAAGCTGGTCCCCGAAGTTTCCATCGCCGGCATATTGCGGAAGACGAAGTTGCCGGGCCCGCTGCCCGCGGTGTTCACTCGCTGGATGTATTTGAAGCCGCCGCCGGCCCCCTGCACTCCCGTGAAGTACATCAGGCCATCGAGTGGCGCTTCGCCATTGAGCGACGCTTCGCCGGTGATCAGCGCCATCGGCAAAGTACTGCTCGTGGTCTGCAGGCATCCCCCTTCCATATAAAACCAGAACGTGTTGGTGATTTTTAGTGGCGCATTATCCGTCATCCCGGTTGCGGCGCTGGTCAGGCAGACGTTGCGCAGCACGTTCTCGCCCGTGGTGTACATGCTGATCGCCTGGTTCAGCCCGTTGATCGTCAAATTCTCCCAGGTGGTCAATCCGTTCACCGGAAAAATGGTGGAGAAAACCGCGCCGCCGTTCGGGTTGGCGCCCGGAGTGGCTACCACCAGCCGGGTTTGCGGCGCTCGATTGAATTGCGCGCCGCCCACTGCCACCCCCGATCCGTTTCCACCGATCAAATGCAATCCGTTGCACGGCAGCGCGAAAATTGCCGAGGTCGAAGGAAGTTGCGGCTGGGACAAGTTATAAATCCCCGGAGGGAAATAAATGCTGCCGCCACCGGTCTTGCTCAGATAGGTGTTGCACACCGACGTGATCGCTGCCTGAATCGCCGCCGTGTCGTCCGTCACCCCGTCGCCTTTCGCGCCGAACGCGGTCACATCTACGCGTGGTCGCGGCCCCGCCACCGATTCATTGCCCAATACACCCAGCGTTGTCGGCGTCAGCGTGCCCGGATTAAAAGTCGTCGAAGAGAGCGTCCCGGTGATGGTCGCGTTGCCCGACACACTCAAATTGCCGCCGAGTGTTAGCCCGAACGCCGAAATATTATTGCCAGCGCCGGAAGAAGACACGTCCGCGGGCAGAATCACATCCGGAAAAGTAATCGCCGTCGGAATCTGCGGCCCGCTGAACTGCACCACGTAGCGTCCGGCCGGCGCGTAAAAATGATAATTGCCGATGCCGTCGGCTTGAAATGGATTGGGCGAGGCGACCGTCAGCGTAGCGTCGGTATAAATCGTCGCCAGCGGCGTGCACGGACTGCCGGTCGCCGTGGCCTGGCACACGGTCACCGTGGCGCCCGCAATCGGGTGCCCCGTCGGCCCGAACACGATGTCGTCTTTTCTCGATCCCTGCGCGCTTGCTGGAACGGTCCAGCAGGCCAGCGCCACGATCGAAAGTACGAGAGCGAATATTGCTCTTTTTATTATGTTCATCGCGCCATATTCCTTTTCACGCCCGTCCATCGTTTTCATTCCGTCCGCCGCGTCTCGAATTTATCTGCAACTTGCCGCATCGATTCTAAGTCTGTTGCCAGCCCATGGGGAACGCAAAGCCTAAACCCGATCGTCACGCGGTCCGGAGCAATCGCGCCGCTTCCCCACCTCAAGCCTCGGGCCGCTCCCAGAAGCGCTCGCCGGATGGTCGAATTCTTCGCCTCAAATAAGCACCAAAGTTACTTTCAAACGCGCCCCGCGCCGCGTCTCAAACTGCGACCGAATTGTTCGCGCTCGACGAAAAACCGATAACCCATTATTGTTCAAATTGATAGAGGCAAGCGGGCCGCTTATAACCACACCTCCCCGTAGCGTCCCGTTTTGGCAGTCCGGTTGCATCATTCCCCGCGACGGTTTTCGCCGTGTCTTTCACCCGTCGATAGCGCCTCAATCAGTTACTGGGAGCCTCAATGTCCGATTCAGCCGCGCCTCTAATCCCCACCCGCCTCGGGACAATTTCCCGAATTCTCGCGATGACTCTACTCTCCGCCGCCTTCGTGCTGCTGCCCAATATCGCGCGCGCCGATTCCACCGCCACCTACGACATCTCCGGTTCGCTCGCGTCCGGCGGCAGCTTCAGCGGCACCCTCGAGTTCGATCAATCCGGCTCGACCTTGCAGCTCATCGATACCTCGCTCACAGTCGATGGATTGTCGTTCTCCTGCAGCGGGGCCGTCTCCAACCTCTGCACCGTTTACGATCCCTTCGGGACCAGTTGGGTCAACATCCAGGGCTCCGGCGCTACCTTTGTTCTTGAATGGCTGGACGGAAACTTTAATATTTCGAACCCGCCTGCGTCATTCCCTTTCCTGAGCGGCTATTGCATGGGCTGCGGGGGAGACGGTCCGGACATGATCACGAGTGGGACTGCGACCAGTGTCCCCGAGCCCGCGCAGTGGACTCTTCTAGCCCTCGGACTCGGCGCACTCGCGCTGTTTTCGCGCCGCCGCTCGAATTCGCTCAACAGCCTGGAATAATCCCCGGCACAATATTTCGATGGAGAAAAGGGCAGGCTTTCGAGCCTGCTCTTTTTTTTGCCCGCGCTTAAGTCCGCGATTTCTTTTCGGCAGACTGCGCGCCATTCGCGTTCAATCGCGTCGCCGCCGCGCCTGCGCCTAATCCATGCTTCGCCGCTTTCTCCTCGTCCAAGATCGCGCTGCAATGCCGGCAGACCGCCACGCCAATCTTCACTTTTTCTCCGCACGCCGGGCAATCGCCCATGCGCATCGGCACGTAGGCCCATTCGCGCTCGACCCCCAGCCCCATCGCCGCGCGCCGGTGCAGATCGGAAATTTCGCGGAACGAGTGACCGCGCGCCCACATCGTGTCGCCTTCGGTAATCAATTTTTGGTAGAAGCCTTCGCGCCGCGCCGTCGCCGTCGCCAGTTCCCCGCTGCTCGGCCGTGCGCCCTCGCAGATAAAAATTCCGTGATCGTGCAGATCCTGCAGCAAATCTTCGGCAATCTGCCGCGCCGTAATCGTAAACGGAAATCGCCGGTTGTCCCCGAGATCCAGCGCGTCTCCACGCGCCGTGATGATCAGCAACGCGAATGGCTCGCCCTTCGCGCATCCCGGTATGTGATACACCCCGTGCGTGCGCGAAATATACCAGTCCTGCTCCGAAATGGACCCAATCGAAACCGTCGCGGCCGCGTCCCCGCGCACCGCCGTATCCACCAGAATGTCCCGCCGCTGCCCTGCCATTCCGACCTGTGCCGTGTTCAAGTTCATGTCCTTCGTCGCTTCGATTTTATTCTGCCCGCCGTTCTTATTTCCGCCGTCACTCTCGACTTTTTCTTCATCATCCAAATTCAAAGTACATCTCATCCCGAGCGCAGCGAGGAACCTGCTTCATCGGTTCCTGTGCCGCGAGACCATTGCGCCGCTACCCCGCACAACTCACAAATTGCGCGCCATGAAACGCCGGCACCGCGTCATCCAGCATGTCATCCGCGTCGCGATTCCAATCCCGATTGCGTCGCGCCTCTCGCGCCGCAATCGCCCCGCCTTGCTCGCGTCGCGGCTGCCGTTTCGCCCACTCCACGGCCCGAACGATCCAATCGCACGCCGCCGGTGAGAGCGGCAGGAATTCTCCCTTCGCGCCGCTCAGCGTGAAGCAATGCTCGTATTCCCCGCGCGCTGGATACGGGCCCAGCGCCAGGATCCGGATTCCGTCCTCCACTTCCGTCGTCTGCGCTTCCCACTGTTCCGGCGATCCGTACGATTCCGCCGGCATCCACCGCTCGATGTGCCAGCGCTCCACCGGCAAATATTTCGGCACCCGCCGCGTCTCGATCGTTTCGCGAATCACGTTCCCGCTCTCGTCGCGGTCCGTCCAGCGCCCGCCCATCCACGTCAGCCGCGAACCACCCCAAACCACTCGAAAATTGGCCTCGCCGTATAAATTCGTCCCGCCCGCTGCCAACAATCGCTCACTGATTCCCGCCGGCGTCTCATACGTTTCGCGTGTCACCCGAATGTCCGGCAGTGCGTTCATCTTGGTCCCTCGTGCTCTTCCGCGCTCTGCACGCAAAAAAAAAGGGACGGCATCGCTGCCGTCCCCGTTTTCCATTTTCCGTTTCTAGTATCCAGTCGGAATCGCCAGGTTATTGATGTACGACCCGCTGCGCGGCGACTCATTCCAGACTTGAAACCCGGTGACGAAATAAAAGATATACGCCGCCGACAATCCGCCGCTGGTGCCGTAAATCGGAAACACAGTTTGCCCGCCGACATCGTAAAAATCGATGTCCTGCATCACCGCGCGACCCCAGTGCGACAAGTCCAGGAAATCCACGCGCGTCTGGTTCGCATTGATCGACGATTTAATCGGCACGCCGGCCATCGTCTTTTCGCCGGTGAAGAGCAGGTCGAGATCGCTCGCCCGTCCGCCCGCCCCTTCCTTGATGATTTGCGAAATCGTCACGCCCAGCTGCTCCCACTGATGCTCCTGCTCCAGCGCGGTGTAGGCAATCAACTTGGACACTTGGTTCGAGCCCAACGATTTCCGCACCTTGTTGATCGCCAGCCGCACCGCACCCGGCGTGATCGCCGAATTGTTTCCATTCACCGCCGGCGTCGCCAATTCCACCGGATACGTCGCCCGGTTCAGGTTCAGCCACGTGCCCGTCGTCGCGTTCGTCTGGTGATACAGAATTCCAAACAGCGACGTCGGCTGCGCCCCAGTCAAGCCGTCGTGCACGATCACGTCGTTCACGCTGGTGCCCGTCGGCAAAGAATCTACCTGCAGCAACGAATTAAATGGGTCGACCAGCAGCACGTTGGCCGATCCGCGGTTGGTGGTCAGTGTCGGGTCGTAAACCTGTACCGTCTGGTTGTAATAAAACAGTTGCGCGCCGGGCGGCTTGGCCATCGTGAATTGCGCTGCGACCCCGCTCGGCAATCCGGTCGTGGCAATCGCTCCGATCGTTCCCAGCACGCCGTTCCCGTTGGTCTGCATCACCTTGTCGAGAAACGCCCGGAACTGGGCCATCGCATTTTTCACTTCGCGTTTCGCCGTGTTCTCGATCGCCTTCTCCGGCGAATTCGACGCGTACTCCACCAGCTTGGTGATTTCCACCGCGTGCCGGAAAAATATCGGCGTCACTTGGGCCACGTCGTACACCGTTCCGGAACCGCGCCCCAAATCCCCGCCATCCATATTGGCTAGGCCGGCTTTGCCTCCCGGACGAATCTGCAGCGGCAGCCGCATGTTACGCGAGCTGACGCGTTCGACGTCCCCGCGTTGCTGAATCATGGTCAATAAAATGTCGTCGCGTTCATACAACAGCGGCAACTTGTCCCGAACTTTTTCCAGTTGCAGCGCAACGGATTGGGCATTCTGCATTTGTGTCATGTGCTGGATTTCTCCCTTGGAATGGATTTCGTCAGCGCCTGCGAACTTCAGCGCGTCTCTATCTGCCGCGGCGTTATGCGGCCTTGCTGTATTGCGGGGTGTCCTTCACGGACGCTTGCGGGAAATAAATTCATAAACGAGCGATCACATTTCAGCGACTGCACTCCGCCCTGTCCCGCCCACTGCTCCCCAGGCCAGTTGAGAGAATTTTCCGTATCTTGCATGATGGTGGCCGCACTACAAGCCAGCTCGCAGTTACCTCCGGCTCTTTTTACAGTGTGAAATGCAGCCGTCGTGACCGTTCCGCGAGCCCCTCCCTTGCGGTCTGGTGCTCCACCAACCGTCCAGCGGAGGAATTCACAATGCGATTATCGAAGTTGATTTTAGTCTTGGTGTTTTCAATCAGCGCTTTGGCTGCGCTTTCGAAGCCGGCCGCCGCTCAGTCCACCAATTGCACCGCGAGCCAGCAGGCCGCCGTGCAATGTTTTGTGGCCAATGCGGTCACGACCCACCTGACCAAGCCGCGCTACGGCATGACCCTCGCTCAATTCGAAGCCTACGGTGTCGCCGTGTCGGAGATTCTCCGCACCGATCACACCTATCTGGTCCTGGTCGGTACCTCCAGCGCCATTGCCGATGCCCTGCCGCCCACCAATGCCAATGGCTCCGCCAATCAATCCGCCCAGGATTTGGCCGTCACCCAAATTGTCAGCGCCGAAGTCTCCGAAGGCCTGGCCAATAGCTCCGTCGCTTCGGTGCAAGATCTGCAATGGTTCTCACTCGATGTAACCGGTGCCATGAACAACAGCAACGGAGTGATGGCGTTGCTCACGCCCGGCGTTTCCCTGCGCATCATCGATTCCTACATCGTCACTGGAACTACCAACGGCAGCGTGAACTGGACGACCGTCGACGCCAGCCTTTCTCAGGCGATCGACACCTTCATCGCCTCCGGAATGTTCAAAATTCCCGCCGGGCTCACCACCACCGCCCACCTGAAGTCTTTCGTCGACAGCCTGGCGCACATCATCTACGACTACAAAGTTTCGACCGGACGCAAATCGTTATAAGAACTGCGCCGCGATCACAGGTTCAGGATGTCGCCGTCCGTCATCCGGCCGTAATCGATATCGCGCGAAGAAATCGTGCGGCGCCCATCATTTCCGCCGCTGGACCCGCTGATGTCCACGCGCCGTTCGGCGTTGCGCTGTCGCGCCCGCCGGTCCTGATTCGCCGAAACAATTGTATTGGTCCATTCGTTTAACA
>Ga0302176_10000410_pt1 | contig 26452 bp, 23 predicted proteins | sample I_Palsa_E1_1_FD_198787 | JGI IMG/M metagenome (GOLD analysis project Ga0302176, IMG submission 198787) | Peat permafrost microbial communities from Stordalen Mire near Abisko, Sweden - I_Palsa_E1_1 | ecosystem: Environmental > Terrestrial > Soil > Palsa > Peat permafrost | place: Sweden...
ATTTTCGCCCGCGGTTTTTACTCCACGCGCGACACCATCACTCCCGCGGTCGTCGGCACGCTCACCACGGTTCTCAGCCTCCCGCTCTACTGGCTGCTCGTAAAGCGCCTCGACTACCTGGGTCTCGCCCTCGCCAGCACTCTCGGCATCATCGTCTACACCGTGGTCCTCTTCGTGCTCCTGAACAAACGCACCAAGAACCCCGAAAGCCTCAACGTCTTTCTGTTTTTTCTGAAAATGTCCGCGGCATCCTGCGTGGTGGGTTTGGCCTGCTACAAACTAACCAACTATCTCGAAAATTTCATTCCCTGGCAAAAATTGGGCGGCGCAGTCCTGCTCCTGACCATCGTCTCGACGGCCGGCCTCCTGCTCCTGGCCGCCGCCCTAAAACTCCTCCGCGTCCCCGAGCTCGACCTCTACCTCCGCCGCGCCTACAACTTCGCCACCCGCCGTCCCCCCGAACTCCCCTCGTCCCCCTAAAAATATTTTTCGCCGTCATCGGTTTGTTTTATTGGCGCCGCACGAACAGCATAGGCGCATCATTCAGCTTGAATCTCGCATCCTTCATCCGTAGAACGGCAAGATCCGCGTCTCGAATTATCGGCGAATAAAAACAACGCGATGAGAATGGATGCGACGAGCACGATTCCGACGATAAGTTCCCGCGCCCGACGCTTGCGTTCCAATTTACCCGCCGGCAGAAACGCACTGCCTTCGGATTTCCCTGAAGAAAGAGCACGCTCCCAGAACGACAGCCTTGTTGCTCGCTCCTGTTCGATTGCGTCCCAAAGATTCATCGTGTCGTGCGCATCATCCTCATTGGCCGCATCAAATTCATGCCCACGATAAACGTAACGCATTTTCGGTTCCTTTTATTTGGGCTGGCAAAGCCTTTAACCGGTTCTCCGGAGCGCCGTAGGCGCGGCAGATGTTATCCCAGCCCGTAAGGGCTGAGAACAATTCGCGCGCGGCGCGTTCCTTTACGTCACGCAAATCGCGTTCGTTTTGACGCCGTTCGCGCATCTCTTCGGTTTCAATCCCGCCGACGATTCGCGTCGCGTTCGTCGCAACCGTTCCTACCGCTGTTCCAAAACCGCCTTCAAATTCACCTGACTCTCCCGCACCACCGTCAAATCCCGCTCCCAATGCATCCTTCCCGCCGCCTTCACTTCCACATGATGCGTCCCCGCAGGGAGCGGAATTGTCGATGGCGTCTGGCCCACAAACTTCCCATCCACATAAATTTCCGCCTCCACCGGATCCGAAGCGATCGCGACGTTCCCCGTCTCCCCCGTCGCGTCCTCTTCCCGCAATTCCGTCCCATGCGGATGGATCGGCCCCGCCCGACCCACACCCGATTCCCGTGCCACGGCCTCCAACTTCAATTCGTAATGGTCCGCCCGCAGCAAATAATATTTCCCATGATGTTTCCCGGTAATGCCGATCCAATCGAACGGCCCATCCGTCAGCGTAGTTTCGCGCAATACGTACCCATCCTTCGACACCCGCAGCACCATGCGATGTTCCAGCCGCGCGCTGAACACCACATGGGTCTTGTGAAAATATCCGCCAGGATAATCCACCCGAAACGGCGTCGTGCCCACCACCGCCCCATCGATCTCCACTGCCGCCCCAGCCGGCGAACTCGTCACGCTAAACGACTCCGCCCGCGCCAGCGGCGTCATCGCCGCAAGCGCCGCGACCAACGCCGCCACCCCAACCACCCGCCGCCAGCCAGCCCAGTTCGCCATCATCAGCAACCTCCGAGAGGCAAGCCCGCACACTGCCACCGCAACGTAAAGCCGTCAATGCGTACAAATACCCACGCCCCCCGTAAATCGCCAAGCAATTACCCGCAAACCCGCAATTGCCGGGCCTACAACGAATCGCCAATCGCTTCGCCCACCGCGAATCGCCATTCGCCGCGTCCACGACGAATCGAACATCGATCGATTGGCGTCTTCGGTTTTCGCTGTCATCCCGCTTGCCCTCACGAAGGATGAGACGTCGTCGCGGCGCACTTTGCCGCGACGACGAGGGACCACTCTTCGATTCAGGAATTTGCGCCAATTTGCCTTGACGTAAAGGAAAGAACGAATGCGGTGTTACTTCTTTAAAGAAGGCTGTCGACAAGTCAAGAACACCTGCCCCACTCCCGCCAAAATCAACAAAATCCCAAACGGACGCGGAAAAGTCACAATCCTCCGCGTCTCAATAATCGCCTTGCCGCCCGCCAATTCCACTTCCTGCTTCTTCGCCGGCATGCTCACCTGCGGCCAGATCAAAGTCGCAATCCCGGCCGCTACCAGCAGCACCCCCACAATCGCGATCGGATGAAATCTCATCTTCAATTCCGTTACTGTGCCGTCGCCAGCGGATGCGTAATTTCGCCCAGGTAATCCGGCTTCGCGCCATCCCGTTCGATGTGCGGAAATTTCAACCCGTCGTGATATTCCATCGACATGGTTTTGAACTGCGCCCCATTCGCCACGATGAACTGAATCGGGTTCAGCACCGTCTTCGCGTTGCCGATCGCTTCCCGCAAATTCTCCGGAGAATATTGCGCGCCATTCACCGCCACGATTTTCATTCCCGGCGCAATCCCCGCATCATAAGCCGTCCCGCCATGCGTCACGTCCACCACCGTCCCGTCATCGGAGACCATCATGCCCACCGTCATCGTGAAATCCGCCCGGTGCGCCAGTAGCTCTTCATCCGCCAACATTTCGTTGGGCTGCTCGTTGTACACCAGCTTCCAACCGCTATTCTCCAGCGCCTCGATCGGAGTCTTGGTCGAAAGTCCGTCCAGCCGCGCCCGCAGGAACGCCGCCCAATCGTTCGGCGCCACCTCATTCAACGTCGACACCACTTCATCGAAGTCGTACGGTTTCAGCGCTGGCTCGCCGCTCGCCCCGCCGTGGAAAATTTTGCAGAAATCGTTCATCGATTTCTTGTCTTTGGTCAGCGTCCGAATCGTCGTATCCACATCCAGCCACAACAGCTCGCCTTCGTCGTAAAAATCCGTTCCGCGCCGCCAGTTCGCCCAATCCGGAGTCGCGTCGTAAAGGAACGGCGCCGCGTCCGCCGTGTCCTGCAGCGGCCGCCACTCGCGTCCCGGCCGGTGCGTGTACGACGCCACCAGATACGCCAGCCCTTCGCGCCATTGCTCTTCTTTCAGCAATCCACTCCGCGCCGTCAGCACTTCGCCCAAATATTCCGTCAGCCCTTCGTAAACCCACAGCAAATCGTCCTTCATCGGCGTCTGATAATCCGGCGTCGCCAGCCCCACCGGCCGCCGGTATTTTCCGTTCCACGAATGGACGTACTCGTGCGGCAGCAGGCCCGCAAATTCGATGCGCTCCGTCTCATCCACCAGGCTGCGCTCCGACGTCCGGTCGTCGCTTGATTCGTGATGTTCCAGTCCAAAATGCGCCACGTCATCACTCAGCGTCAGCAGAAAATGATAATCGCGATAATGCCGCGCCCCGAACAACGCGCCGGCTTCTCCAATCAGATTGTGCAGATGCAGTTCGGTGTCCGGCGTCATCGCCAGCGCCGCCGGGCTGTCCGCGGCGATATCGATCTCGTGCGAAGGAGTCTGCCCCGGCGTCAACTGAATCGCCCGGTAGTATTTCCCGGCAATCACCGGCGAATCCACCAGCGTGGTCAGCGGCACCTGCGCGAATTCGATCGTGTCGCCATCCTGCTTGGTCATCGGCAACGCCGTCCCAAATTTCCATCCCGCGGGAAGTTTCAAACTGGCCGCGAACGGAATGTCTTTCGCCGGCGCGCCCGCCGGATAGAGCAGCACCTGGTTCCAGCTCAACACATCTAGCGAGGCCGTCGCCGACCCGCCCCCCGTAAATCCCCCCGAAGGCGCCGAAAGCAGAAAATCCAGATCCGCATCCAGCGTCGTCACTCCCGCCGGAATATTCAGATGAATCGAAAACATTTCCACCAGGTCGCGCCGCCACGGAATCACCTGGCCGCCCGCCGTGAATTTAATTCCGGCAACATTGATGATCGGCCCATCCGGCATGTGTTCGCCCGGAATCCATTCCGGGTATTGCAGCGTCATCGCGCCGGCCTGCACCGGAAACTGCATGTGTGCATGCAGAATTTTCTGCGGAGCCTGCGTCGCGTCCACCGCCAAACGTATCGCAGCCGGTCCAGCCGGCGCAGCAGTCGGTGCAGGTGCGCTTTGCGCCGCCGGCGCCGCGTTCTGCGTATCGGCCGGCGCCTGGGCCCGCACATTTGGCGCCCAAGTCATCGCCAACACGCCTGCCACCGCCACGCCCACTCCCATTTTCCGCATCATTCCAAACATGAACCCTCCAAGGCCCAAACTCGTATGCTCGTGACCCAACTCGAAATCATTTTGCGCCGAGTGCAACACGCAACGATCAGCGCGACCGCTGACGATCCGCTTCTCCTAGCCGCACCGTCCAAGCATCCAACCGTTTTTGGCCGTCATCCAGAGGAGCGCCTTTCGCGACGAAGGATCTCTCTTCGATTCCAGCCCTACCCAGTCGCTGAACCGCCAAACCGCGATCCTTGGGGGCGCGGCTTCCGCCGCGCCATTCCCCAGTGCGACCGCTGACGATCCGCTTCTCCTAGCCGTCCGGTCCAAGCATCCAACCGTTTTTGGCCGTCATCCAGAGGAGCGCCTTTCGCGACGAAGGATCTCTCTTCGATTCCAACCCCACCTAGGCGCTCAACCGTCAAACCGCGATCCTTGTGGGTCGTGGCTTTCGCCGCGCCATTCCTCAGTGCGACCGCTGACGATCCGCTTCTCCTAGCCGTCCGGTCCAAGCATCCAACCGTTTTTGGCCGTCATCCAGAGGAGCGCCTTTTGCGACGAAGGATCTCTCTTCGATTCCAACCCCACCCAGGCGCTCAACCGTCAAACCGCGATCCGCGGCTTTCGCCGCGCCATTCCCCAGCGCTTTTAACCCCTGAGGGACACACCCAAGCCCTAATTAAGCTTCACGCCGATTTGCCAAAAGAAAAACCCGAGGACCTGGGTGTCCTCTTCAATAATCTTACCCACCGGCCTGCCTTCACTATGGCCCAGCTTGGTGTCATATAAAAGCAAAATGGGTTTGTCACCGCCCTGCGCCGCCTGCATTTCTGCCGTCATCTTCCGCGCATGCAAAGGCGCCACCCGCGTGTCGCTGTCCCCGGTCAAAAACAGCACCGCCGGATACTTCGTGCCTTTCACCACATGATGATAGGGCGAATACGCGTACAGGGCAGGGAATTGCGCCGAATCATCCGACGATCCATATTCCGTCACCCAGTAGCGCGCCACCAGAAATTTCTGGTACCGCACCATATCCAGCAGCGGATACCCGCAAACGATTGCGCCATACAAATCCGGACGCTGCGTCATTGCCGCGCCCATCAGCAATCCGCCGTTGCTGCGCCCGGTAATCGCCAGCTTCGCCGCGCTGGTGTAGCGATTCGCGATCAACCACTCCGCCGCCCCAAAAAAGTCGTCGAACACATTCTGCTTCTTCTCGAGCATCCCCGCGTGATGCCAGTCCTCGCCGAATTCTCCGCCGCCCCGCAAAGAAGGCAACGCGAACACGCCGCCATGTTCGGCCCAGATCACCGCATCATCCCGGAAAGCGGGCGTTTCGCTCACGTCGAACCCGCCATACGCCGTCATCAAAGCCGGATTCGTCCCATCCAGTTTCAGTCCTTTCTTATAGAAAAGAAACATCGGGATCCGCGTCTTGTCCTTCGATTCGTACCAGATCTGCTTCACTTCGAACGCGTTCGCGTCCACCGGCACATTCGGTTTGGCCCACGCCGTCAAATCGTGCCGCGCAATGTCGTAGCGATACACCGTCGACGGCACCGCGAACGACTGAAACCCAAAAAACGCCTCATCGCTCTTCCACCGTCCGGTAATTCCTTCCACGCTGCCAATCTGCGGCAGCGCAATTTCCCCCGCCGCGCTGCCGTCGCCATTAAACACTTTCAGTTCCGACGACGCGTTGTGCGAATACTGCGCGAGGATCTTTTTTCCCACCAGCCGGAAATCCTCCAGCCGTGCCGGTCCCTCCGGCACCACTTCCTTCCAGCTTTCCTGCGTCGGCTGGGCCAGCGGCACGCTCAAAATCTTCCAGTTCGGCGCCTTCCAGTTGGTCTGCAAATAAAGGGTATCGTCGGCGATGGCTCCCTGGAAACACGCGCTGATCGTGGTCACGATCGGCGTAATCGCCCCGCCCGTTTTCAAATCTTGAAAATACACTTCCGATTTTTCGCAGGCCGATCCGTAGAACACCGTGATCATCAAATAGCGTCCGTTCTCCGAAACGCCGACGTCGATAATCTTGTCCTGCGCGTACCCGTCCCCGAAGACGGTCGGATCTTTTGCCGCCGGGTCGGCTCCGAAGGTGTGATGCAGCACCCGCGGCCCCTCCGCTCCTAATTTCGAATAGTAAAACCCGCTCTGGTCGCGATTAAACGAAACCGCCGAGTATCTTGCGCGTGGCAGCACATAAGCCAGCTCTTTCCTCGTATCCGTATCCAGAAAATGGATCGAGGTTTCGTCCTCGCCGCCTTTCCGCACTCCGTACGCCACCATTTTCCCGTCGTCCGAAAAGCCCTCGAAATTCACGCTCACCGTGTGATCCGCGCTCAACCCCGCCGGATCCACCAGCACCTCCTCGGCGCCCGTCGGCCCTCGCCGCATATAAAGCACGTACAAATCCTGCCCCGCCAGCCGCTTCGCATAAAAATACCGCCCGCCCCGCTCCACCGGCTGGCTGATCGTATCCACCTTGATCAATTCGCCCAGCCGTTTCGCGATCGCCTCGCGCCCCGGCAAATCGCCTAGCGCCTTCTGCGTGCAAATATTTTGCGCCGCAATCCACGCCCGCGTTTCCGCACTGTCCTGATCCTCCAGCCAGCGATAAGGATCGTGCACCACTACGCCGTGAATCGTTTCCTTTACATCCTCAACCCGCGTCACCGGCGGGCACTTCCCCTCAGCACTCTGCGCTTTCACCGCACTCCCGCACGCCAAAGAAATCAAACCCAAACTCAACGCCGCCACCACCACCGAAAAATTCTTCGCCCTCAACCCCGCCTCCGCTTCGATCCCTTCTCGGCCCTCATCCTGTTTGCTCCGGGCCGCAAAATCCCCCATCGCCCACATCCGTTTTTGGCTGTCACCCAGAGGAGCGCCTTTCGCGACGAAGGACCTCAACCCGTCCAATTCCTTCTCGCTTAATTCTCGTTCGCACCACCGCCGCAAATCAAAAAAACAGCGCCGGAGGCGCGGCATAGGTTAGCCCGGCCCGTAAGGGCCGGGAACCCTTCGCAAAAAGCTCCGAGCACCGGAGGTGCGGCACGCCGCTGTGCGCCGCCTCGACACCAAATTCTCCATGCCCTAATCCTTTCTCTCCGTGCCCTCTGTGGTAAATCTTTCGCCTTTGCCGTTGCGTTCGTCACCACTACCCAATCGGCGTCGCCATTTTCCGCGCCGGATTAAAAAACGGTAATTCCCGTACCACCGCCCGCACCTTATGACGCACCGCCTCCACCGTCAGTTCCATCTGCAATTCCGTTCCGGCGCTTGCATGCTCCCGCGCCAGACTCGCCAGCGCCACCATCTTCTTCAAGGTCGGCGACCAAGTCGTCGACGTCGCCTTGCCCACCTGCAATCCGCCCCGATACACCGGCACCGGCGTTCGCGATGCCGTGCTCTGCACCTGCGGCCCCAATCCAACCGAATCGTAAATCCGCTCCACGTCCTCCCAATTCACGTCGAGCCCCATCAGCAATCGTTTCGGCCCGCGCTTGTGTTCTTCCGCCAGCGCCTCCCGCCCAATAAAATGTTCCTTCTTCAAATCCACCATCTTGCCCAGCCCCAATTCGTACGGAGAATATTTCTGCGATTCGATCAGCGCCCGCTTGCTGCTGGTGTAATCCACTTCGATCATGATCAGCCCAGCCTCAATCCGCGCCACATCCAGCGCCAACATCCCCGCCGCGTGCACATCAAATTGCCGTCCGTGCTCCATCAACGCATCCCACACCCGCGGCGCATCCTTCCACGGCATCCAGATTTCATACCCCAGATCGCCCGTATATCCCGTCCGCGAAATATCCACCGGCACGCCCGCGATCGCCGCCTGCGTCAAACGAAAATATTTCAGGTTAGCGACGTCCCCGCCTTCCACCGCCTTCAGCAACAACCGCCCTGACGTCGGCCCCTGCAGCGCAATCGCCGCCACTTCCGTCGAAATATCCTCAATCTTTACGTCCAATCCCAGCGCGTTTTGGTGGAACCACCGAATGCTCGGGTCCGCCGCCGTCCAGCGATACACATTTTCTTCCAATCGCGAAATCGTCCCATCATCGATGACCTTGCCCTGCTCGTCGCACCAGCAGCAATAAATCACCTGCCCGACCTTCACCTTATTAATGTCCCGCGTGATCACCCGGTTCACGAATTTCGTCGCGTCACTCCCGGTGATCCGGTATTTGTACAAAGGTGACACGTCGATCATCGCGCACGCGTTCCGGATCGCGTTGTACTCGTGGTCATGGTGCATCTCGTACACGCTCACCGCGTAAAATCCCGACCACTCGCGATAATTCATGCTCTCGCAAAGCTTCGAAGTTCGGTCGTGCACCGCAGTCCCAATCGGCACAATTCACTCCAGGTCTACAAATTGACCAGCAAAATAAGTGGAAAACGCCACAAAACCAAGCGCGCGATTATAGTTCGCCCCCAACCACCCCCGCAAGGCGAACCCAACTCCCAATCGCGCCGTATTCTTAAGCCATAAGTCCTAAATTGTCATCCCGAGCGAGCCAATGAACCCCGACCCTCTTCACCTGGGCTTCCAGTCTTAACTCCCAAACCGTACTTGGCCGTCATCCAGAGGAGCGTCCTTTGCGACGAAGGATCTCTCTTCGATGTCACACACGCCCAACCCTTGCCGCAACGCCGCCTTTCCGTCGGAACCCTGAGTCCACAAGCGGTGTCAAACTATAAAACGATGAGAAGCGTCATTCGGTTTTCGCTCCTATTTTTCGTGGCCTTGTTCTCGTGTCCCCGTTGGTGCTCCGCACAAACTGACTTTGACACGCGCCACACGAACGCACTCCATCACAACCCCTCAGGCGTCAAACTCTCCCTTCGAACCAAGAACGGAAATCACACATTTCATCTCTTCGAAACCATTCCCATCGTATTGGCCTACAGCAGTTCCCGACCGTCGACCTTCGCCATCGAGATGGACGAGACCATGAATTTCGCCGGGCACTGGCACACATTTGACGTCGACCAGCCGGATGCCGTCCTTTTGAGTTGGGGAGAAGCGGGAAGTTACGGAGTAGTCTGCTGCGCCACGGATCTCCGTTACCTGTCTGAAAATCCGATCAGCTTCGAAAGGGAACTCACGGATTACTTGCGGTTCGATAAACCCGGCACCTACCGTTTCTTCGTAACCACTCGGCGGGTCTTCAAAGAAGGCAGAAAATATCTCGACTTTGACACCAGCAAGATTCGTCTCGTTTCGAACATTCTCGAAATAACAATCATTCCAGACGATCCCGATTGGGACGCCAAACGTCTCTCCAGAACACTGGCGAAATTAAGTGACCCTCATGTTTTGGCAGATCACCACGCTTTAGAACAGAGCATCGACCATTTCAATCCCGAAACCGCCAAATACGAAGCTCGGGCCAACCAGCTCGATCAAACGCAGCTGGCGCTAGCCCGTAAGGCGTTAAACGCTCTAGACACGCCGGCGGCAATCGCCGAGCGAGTGCGCCGGATGGACATGTTATCCCTCAAAGATATTCGCTGGATGGCCAGTTTCAATGAAGCCGATGAGATAATCGGGCAGCCTCTTCTCGAATCCTCCACTCGACCCGATCTCGTCGTCGCCGCCTTGGAATCTCGTGCGCAGGATCCGGGTTTTAGAGTCGACTACGATTTCGCGTATTGGTGGGCACACTATCTGGTCGCTCGAGACCATCCAGAGGTTCTTCATCTCTTCGCCGATGAGTCCGAGCACCAGAGTCAGATTCATTCGTTTCTCGTGCAGCAGGTTGAGGCAGAGAAAGACATCGCGACCCGACTCGAATCCTTCCTCGAATCCAAGCACGGCGTTGCCAGGGAAGTCACCACGATAACTATCAAATCCCTGAAAGACGACGTCGCCAATTGGGAAAAGCCCTCGAGCCCTGCGCCACCCCCTCACTAAATCTCGCGGCCCTACATGGAATCGTTGCGACGTCACCACCCTCACCACGAGCGATCACCCCGAATCGCAACAAACCAGCGCGGGAGGCGCGGCATAAGGTAGCCCGGCCCGTAAGGGCCGGGAAAGAAAAATGCTTTACGTCGCCTTTCCTTTCGCGCGGCCTTCTCGCGCGAGCTTTCGTCAAGTCCAAGCACCCCATCCCCGCGCGAAGCGCCACCGACTCTCGCTTCGTCGTGTGAATTCGCCCAACCGCTTATTTGCTTTCGCTCTTCGATCCCTAACACGAGTGGCCACATCGGCCCCGAACAATTTGGCTCTTGACCAAAATCCCTCTTCACGCTCCCATAATCCATGGCCCCCGAACCCCGTCCCGCCGCCTGGAAAATTCTCCTGGCCTTCGCCATCATCTACTTCGTCTGGGGTTCCACTTTCCTCGCTATCCGCGTCGGCGTCCGCGAAGTCCCCCCGCTGATCCTCGCCGCCATCCGTTTCTCGATCGCCGGCCTGGCCCTCTACGCCTGGATCTCCGCGCGCGGCGAAAAACAACCCACCGCCCGCGAATGGCGCTCCGCCTCCTTACTCGGCCTGGTCATCTTCGTTTTCGATTACGGCCTGCTCTTCTGGTCCGAGCAGCGCGTTCCCTCGGGAGTCGCCGCCGTCATGCTCGCCACCATTCCCGTCTTCATGGCGCTCTCCGAAATTATTTTCCTGCGCACCCAGCGCCTCACGCTCCGCCTCGTCGTCGCGCTTCTGATCGGCATCTTTGGCGTCGCCGTGCTCATGGCCCACTCGCTCAACCTCGGCGGCGCCCCCGTCGATAAACTCGGCGCCCTCGCCCTGATCTTCGCCTCCATCAGCTGGTCCATCGCCTCCATCTTTTCGCGCAAGCTCCCGCTGCCGCCCTCCAAACTCATGAGCTCCGCCGCGCAAATGCTCACCGGCGGCGCACTCCTCACCATCCTCGCCGCCGCCCTCGGCGAATTTCACAACTTCCATCCCGCCGTCGTCTCCCGCGCCGTCTGGCTCTCCTTGTTGTACCTGATCGTCGCCGGCTCCATCATCGGCTTCACCGCCTACGTCTGGCTGCTGCATCACGAATCTCCCACCAAAGTGGGCACCTACGCCTACGTCAACCCCATCGTGGCCGTGCTGGTAGGTTATTTCCTCGGTGGGGAAGAGCTGACCACCCGCACCATTCTCGGCTCGCTCTGCATCTTGGTCAGCGTAATCGTCATCACCACCATGCCGGCCAAAAAGCCCGCCGCCGCAGCCCAGCTGAAAAGTGCAGTCGAAACCGCAGGTTCGTAATATGTAGGAAGGGGAGTTGGCAGCAGGCCATCGCTGCCAAACAAAAACGCGTCTAATGATCTAGAGGTGCTCAAACATGTGTCGCAATATAAAAATTCTTTTCAATTTCGACCCGCCGGTCACCGACGAAGAAATCCGCAACGCCTCGCTCCAATTCGTCCGCAAAATCAGCGGCTTCACCAAGCCTTCCCAATCCAACCAGCCCCAGTTCGAAGCCGCCGTCGACGAAATCGCCGCCGCCTCCACTCGCCTCCTCCGCTCCCTAAAAACCACCGCGACGCCCAAAAACCGCGAAGAGGAAGCCGCCAAATTAAAAGCCCGCTCCGTCGCCAGATTTGGCACCTAGACGGCCAGCCCAGCGGCTTCCCGCCTTGCCCCCGAAACCGCCGCCCACCCGCGCGCCTGCGCTATGCAAATGATGTGAAAAATAAAATACAGCGGCACGAAAAATGTCGGAATGATGCTCAACGGCAGCCCCGTTACCGCCGCCATCGATATGCCTTCCGGATGCAGGATTCCCGTCGAAACCCCCAGACCCACCGCCGTCACCAGATCCAGCATTCCCAGCACTTGCCAGAAAATGAAGCTTTCGCGATGCTCGGCCGTGGCCAACTTCCACGCCACAATCGAAGCGGTCAGCCCAATGAACATGTCTCCGTATCCCGCCGGCCACGCAAACCTCGTCGGCAGTTCGCCCCGAGCCCCCAGAATCACAAACACCACTCCCATCACTCGTCCCGTTTGCAGCGCCGTCAGCATCCGCGCGCTCAAGCCCATCGCAAATTCCCGGAACCCCTTCGACGCCGCAAACCACGCCGCGAATAAAAGTATCGGCAGCGTCGCCGCAATTCCCACCGCGGCCCCCACTCGGTTCGCATCGTTCTTGTAAATCTGCAACGCCGACGTCGAACCCGCAATCGCAAACCACACCGCAATCAACGCCGCACTGATTTTTCCGTATCGACTCATTTCGAGCCTCCTTCTTGCGAGATTAAATCCACCGCCATTCCCGTAACTTGATTGGTCCCTTGCATTAAACTGTTCCACCCGGCCTCGCCGAGCTTCGCCTGCACCCGCGCCTGCACCTTCTCCCAACTAGCCGTCGCGATTTTCAACTTCGCCTCGCCCGCCTTGGAAAGCTTCAGCCAACGCTCGCGTTGGTCCTCGCCTCGCCGCTCCGCAATCCAGCCCTGCTGCCGCATGATTCTCAGCGTGCGAGTCAAACTGGTGCTGTCCATCACCAGAATTTCTCCCAGCCGCCCTTGCTTCACTTCTCCGGTGCGCTCAAGCGCCTGCAGGATCGTGAACTGCGTGATGCGTAGCCCCATGGGCCGCATCGCCTCCTCATACACTTGGGACAGCGCCCGCGTCGTTCGCCGAAAGCTGCTGCACAGGCAGGGCAGCGCTGGCAGGTTCGGCTTGGCTGGTAGTTGTTGTTGGCTCATGCCAAATAAGATGTATATACATCTATTGTGGATGCAACCATCTTCCAAATTTTTCCGGCGGGGGTAATCGATCCGTTTCTTCGCCGAATTCCAGTCCTACCACCCAAACCGTACTTGGCCGTCATCCAGAGGAGCGTCTTCCGCGACGAAGGATCTCTCTTCGATTTAGAATTCGCCGACTACAAATCCATTCGCGCGCCTTTTCCGGAGCACCGTAGGTGCGACACATTCTTTCGTCCTCTGCCAAAACGCGCCAAACCCTTCCTTCTTGTGACTCCTCGCCTGCACCGGTAGAATGTCACGTCCCACGCGGCGCGTTCTTGTCCGTGTCCTTGCGCCCGCGGCTACACCAAAAATTCTCATGGCCAAAAAATACGACGTCATCGTGATCGGCGGCGGCCACAACGGCCTGGTCAACGCGGCCTACCTCGCCAAAGCCGGCAAAAAAGTCCTCGTCCTCGAAAAGCGTTACGTCCTCGGCGGCGCCGCCGTCACCGAAGAAATCATTCCCGGCTTCAAATTTTCCGTCTATTCCTACGTCGTTTCCCTGCTGCGCCCCGAAATCATTCGCGACCTCGATCTCCCGCGCCACGGACTGGAAATTCTTCCGCTCGACGGCACCATCACCCCCATGGCCAACGGCGATTACCTCTGGCGCCAAAACGATCACGGCAAAACCCGCCGCGAACTCGAACGCCACTCGAAACTCGACGCCGAAGCCTACGAAGAATTTGGCAAGTCCATGGTCGCCATGTGCCGCTTCGTCAAACCAATTCTGGCCATGATCCCGCCTGATCCCACCTCGCTCGATCCGCGCGACTTGAAAAAACTCGCCTTCCTCGGCAAGCGTTTCCAGAATCTCGAAGCCGAAGACAAATACAATCTCGTCCAGCTCATGACCATGAGCGCCGCCGATTTCCTCGACCAGTGGTTTGAAACCGACGCGCTCAAAGCCACCATGTCCGCCTCCGGCATCATCGGCACTTTCCTCGGCATTCGTTCGCCCGGCACCGCCTACGTTTTGCTCCACCATTACATGGGCGAAATCGACGGCGCTTTCCGCTCCTGGGGTTTCAGCCGCGGCGGCACTGGCGCCATCTCCAACGCCATCGGCGCAGCCGCCGTCGAAGCCGGCGTTGAAATTCGCAAAGAAACCTCCGTCGCTAAAATTCTGATCAAGAATGGTGTCGCTGGCGGCGTCGTCCTCGAAGGTTCCGGCGAAGAAATTCACGCCGACGTCATTTCTTCCAGCGTTGACCCCAATCTAACCTTCCTGAAATTTATCGAAGAGCGCCACCTTCCCGGCGATTTCCTCGAAGACGTCCGCCGCTACAAATTCCGTGGCTCTTCCGGCAAAGTAAATCTCGCGCTCGATGGCCTGCCCAATTTCACTTGCCTGCCCGGCCCCGGAAATCATCTGCGCGGCGCCATTTCCATCTCACCTTCCATGGAATATATGGAACGCGCCTATGATCAAGCCAAGTACGGCGAATTTTCCCGCCGTCCCTACATCGACATGGTCATCCCCTCGCTCACCGATCCATCCGTCGCGCCGCCCGGAAAACACATCCTGTCGTGCTTCGTGCAATACGCGCCGTACAAACTCGCGAGCGGCACCTGGGACGATCAGCGCGAAGCCTTCGGCAACACCGTCATCGACACCATTTCGCAATACGCGCCCAATCTCAAAAGCCTGATCATCGGCAAGCAATTCATCACTCCGCTCGATATCGAACGCACCACCGGCCTGACCGAAGGAAATATTTTTCAAGGTGAGTTGTCGCTCGAGCAGCTTTTCTTCCTGCGTCCCGCCGCGGGTTGGGCCCGTTACCGCACGCCCATCAAAAGACTCTACATGTGCGGCTCGGCCACCCATCCCGGCGGCGGCATCATGGGCGCGCCCGGCCGTCTCGCCGCGCTCGAAATCCTAAAAGATTCGGGGAGAAACTAGCCGTGGCCTCTCCGCGCGACATCATCGTTCTCGGTGGCGGTCACAACGCGCTCGTTGCGGCCTTCTACCTCGCGAAAAAAGGCCACCAGCCGCTCATCCTCGAACGCCGCCACATCATCGGCGGTGCCGCCGTCACCGAGGAATTTCATCCCGGATTCAAATGTTCCACGGTCGCCCACGCCGGCGGCCCTCCACTCGCCCAAATCGTCAAAGACATGCAGCTCGCCCGCCACGGCCTGCAGAAACTCGAATCGCCCGTCCGCATCTTCGCGCCGAATCCCGACGGACGCGCGCTTACTCTCTTCACCGACCCGCAACGCTCCGCCGAAGACGTAAAAAAGTTTTCCGCCAAAGACGCCGCGAACTACGTCGACTTCCACCATAGTCTCGCGCGCATCGCCAATATCGCCGCGCAGCTCATGGAGCTCACGCCGCCCGTCATCGAAAAGCCCTCGAAGGAAGACATCTGGAAATTTCTGAAGGTCGGCCGCAAAGTTCGCGGCCTCGGAAAAAAAGAAATGATGCGCCTGATCCGCTGGGGCCCCATGGCCGCTGCGGATTTCGTCGCCGAATTTTTCGAAACCGACCTGCTCCGCGCGGCCGTTGCCGCTCGCGGAATTTATGGCGCGGCCCTCGGCCCCTGGTCCGCCGGCTCTACGCTGTTGCTTCTACTGCGCGCCGCCGCCGATCCGTATCCGGTAGGGAACTCCGCCTACCCCCGCGGAGGCATGGGCGCTCTCACCGCCGCCATGGCCGCCGCCGCGAAAGAAGCCGGCGTCGAAATTCGAACCAACGCCGAAGTTACCCAAATTCTGGTCAAAGACGGAAAGGTTACCGGCGTCCTGCTCGCTGGCGGCGAACAAATCTCCGCGAAAGCCGTCGTCTCCGGCGCCGACCCCCAGCGCACTCTGCTCGGTCTTCTCGATCCAGTCCACCTTCCGCCCAGCTTCGTCGTCAAGATGCGCAACTACCGCGCCAGCGGCACCGCCGCCAAACTAAATATCGCTCTCGACGCGCTCCCGAATTTCACCGCCCTCAAAAATTCCAGCGCCACCGATGCCGCCGCCTCGCTCGCGGGACGCATTCACATCGGCCCCGGCATCGACTATCTCGAGCGCGCCTTCGATCACTCCAAATACGGCGAATTTTCCACCGCCCCCTATCTCGACATTTCCATTCCCACCATTCAAGACACCACGCTAGCCCCTGCCGGCAAGCACGTCATGTCCGTCTACACGCAATTCGCGCCTTACCAACTGAAATCCGGCAACTGGCAGCAAAATCGCGACGCCCTCCGCGACACGGTCATCCAAACCGTCAGCCAGTACGCGCCCGACTTCGCCCAAAAAATCCTGGCAGTCCAAACGCTCACGCCCGCCGACCTCGAATCCACCTACGGCCTGACCGGCGGCCACCCCTTCCACGGCGAACTAGCCCTCGACCAAATTTTCACCATGCGCCCCCTCCTCGGCTGGGCCCGCTACGCCACCCCCGTAAAACATCTCTACCTCTGCGGCAACGGCACCCACCCCGGCAACGGCGCCACCGGCGCGAGCGGCCACAACGCCGCCCGCGAAATCGCGAAACACCTCCGCTAACGTCACCTCACCGCCAGCGCGCCTTTTCGGGTGCCCCGCGAAACTGGCGGCGCTAAATAATTGGCGGTGACGAAAACGTCTGCGCCTCCACGGCGCCGTTTTTGGCCGTCATCCAGAGGAGCGCCTTTCGCGACGAAGGATCTCTCTTCGATTTCTCCGTCGGCGAGCAACAAAGCTTCTGACTCTCCCACGAGACTGGTGGCGCTAAATAATTGGCGGTGACGAAAACGTCTGCGCCTCCACCGCGGCGTTTTTGGCCGTCATCCAGAGGAGCGCCTTTTGCGACGAAGGATCTCTCTTCGATTTCTCCGTCCGCGAGCAACAAAGCTTCTGACTCTCCCGCGAGACTGGTGGCGCTAAATAATTGGCGGTGACGAAAACGTCTGCGCCTCCACGGCGGCGTTTTTGGCCGTCATCCAGAGGAGCGCTTTTCGCGACGAAGGATCTCTCTTCGATTTACTCTTCTCGCCCAGCCCTGGCCACCGCACGAAAAACGCACCGGAGGGGCGGCATAAGTTAGCCCGGTCCGTAAGGGCCGGGGAAAAAACAAAACAACGCCAGAGCACCGGAGGTGCGACACGCGTCCCGCCATCCCCGCCCCCAAAATTCTCCGTGCCCTCCAGCCGTTTCTCCGTCAATCTTCCAAGCCTTTATGGTGTCACGTGTGTTACCATTAATCCATGATCGAGGTTCGAGAATATCTCGATCGTTCCGGCCGCAGCCCGTACGCGGACTGGTTTGATCGCCTCGCCAGCGAAGCCGCCGCTAAAGTAGCGGTCGCCCTTGTGCGCGTCCAACAAGGGAATTTTTCCAGCGTGAAAGGCGTTGGCTCCGGCGTTTACGAATACCGCATCGATTTCGGCCCAGGATTTCGCATCTATTTTGGCAAAGACGGCGACCAGCTTGTCATCCTCGTCGGCGGTGGAACCAAAAAGCGCCAGCAACGTGACATCGAACTGGCAGTGTCTCGTTGGCACGATTACAAAAAGAGAAAAGTCCCAGGAGGCCCTTAATGCCTTTAACCAAAGATTTCAAAGAAACAATCCGCGCGCGCGTCCAACGCGATCCCCATTTCCGCCAAGCCCTGCTTCGCGAAGGCCTCGACAATTTTCTCTCTGGCGATGTCGAAACCGGTAAGCTCGTCCTCCGCGATTTCATCAACGCCACCGTCGGTTTCGCTAAACTCGGCCGTGCCACAGACCGTTCCGCGAAGAGCCTCATGCGCATGTTAGGCCCGACCGGCAACCCGCAAGCCAAAAACCTCTTTGAAATTGTGTCGTATCTGCAGCGCGCCGAAGGCGTGCGCTTCGAAGTGCGCCCCCGCCGCACCGCATTGGCACGAAGCAGCCGCACGAATTCGCCGCGGCCTCTGACCGTCACCCGCAAAAACTCCAAACGCCTCCGTTAGCACTCGCCGCACCCCCAAATTCTCCGTGCCCTCCATCTTTTCTCTGTGTCCTCTGTGTTAATCTTCCACGCCTCAGGAGAAATCATGCCCCTCACCGCCAAAATCCTCGCCACCCTAACGCTCCTCGCGCTCCTCCCAACCCTCGCCTCCGCCCAATCAGAAAAAATCACGCCACTCATGCTCGAAGTCCACGATCCCCCAATCCCATTCCTCGGTTCTGACTCCCGCACCCACCTCGTCTACGAACTCGAACTGAAAAATTTCTCCAGCGGCAACCTTACCGTCGAGCAAGTGGAAATCCTCTCCGGCACCGGCGCCGTCCTCCAAACTTTCAATCAGCAAGAAATCGCCACGCGCCTCCAACCCGCCGGCCGCCGCGATTCCACCTCCGTCATGCCGCCCAGCACCCTCGCGCTTCTCTTCATTCACGTGACCATGCCCGAAGGCCAAACCGCCCCAGCCCGCCTCGCTCAGCGCGTCCTCGTCCGCGCCGAAGCCGCCCCGCCAGGCCAACAAGAAATCACTGAAACGGGCGGCGACGTCGCCGTCGACACCCAACCCGTCGTCGTAATCGGCCCACCGCTCCGCAGCGCCAATTACATTTCCGCCGATTCCTGCTGCGACGCCTCACGCCACACCCGCGCCGCGCTCCCCGTCAATGGCCGCGTCTGGCTCGCTCAGCGCTACGCCGTCGACTGGGAACAGCTCGACGACGCCAACCGCATCTACCACGGCTCCTCGACCGACCCGAACAGCTACACAATTTTCGGCAAGGAAGCCATCGCCGTCGCCGACGCCAAAGTCGTTTCCGTCATCGACAACCTGCCCGAGCAAACGCCCGGTCAGTACCCCACCAACATTTCCATCGATCAAGCGGACGGCAACTCCGTAGTCCTCGATCTCGGCGAAAATCACTACGCCGTCTACGCCCACCTGCAACCAGGAAAAATGCGCGTCCATCCCGGCGACACCGTAAAACGCGGCCAGGTCCTCGGCCTGGTCGGCAACACCGGAAATTCCGTCGCCCCTCATCTCCACTTCCACGTCGTCAGCAATCCGTCGCCGCTAGCCGCCAACGGCCTCCCCTACGAAATCGATCATTTCGAAGTCACCGCCGCCACCCCCGGCACCGCCGCCTTCGACCAAGCCGAAGAAAAAGGCACGCCGCTAGCCATCACGCCGCTAACGCCCCCGCGTCACGTAACCAACGGTCTCCCCCTCGACCAGCTCATCATTTCCTTCCAACCGTAGTTTCTCTTCGCGCCAAGAAAAAAAACCTGTCATCCCGAAGCGCAGCGAGGGATCTGCTTCAAATGCCGTCGCCGGTTCTACGCAGCGCTAGCCTTCAGCCTTCGCCGTTGCCTTGTTTATGCCGGGGTGCCGCACTCTTTGCGCACCTCTGCAAAGGGTACGGGCTTAGACGATCCTCTTCTCCTGGTCTTCCAGTCCTACCGTCCAACCGTACTTGGAGTTCACGCCAGCTTTTTGACGGTGACGATGACGGCTGCCTCATCGCCACACCGTACTTGGCCGTCATCCAGAGGAGCGCTTTTCGCGACGAAGGATCTCTCTTCGATTGCGCCCCAAACGATTGCGTCCCAAACGCTTCCGTCTCTCCGCACAAGACCAGCACCGGAGGTGCGACATAAGTTAGCCCGGCCCGTAAGGGCCGGGAAACAAAGCGAAAGCGAGCCGGAGCACCGGGAGGTGCGGCACGCCCCGTCTCATATCTTGGAATAATGCCGTTGGAATAAAACAGGAAGGGAACTAAGGCTGGCCCGCCGTTGCGTTATTATTCTTCGCCGCCGGCGTCAATTTCCGGATCACAAATTCCTGCAACAAATTCGTCGCCGCATTCTCGCCAATTCCGATCAACGTATTTTCAAAAACCAAATCCGCCCCGCGATCCTTGTCCGGATAATACGCATTCGAAATCCCGCCCGAAATCAGGCTCCCGCCAATCGCCGAATAATTGAACTGCCAGCGCCCGTTGTCGCCCTTGCACATCACCGCCATCGACACCGCGTACCATACGCGCGACCGCACCGTTCCGGTTCCCTTGTAAAAATATCGCGGGTCCTGCTTCAGCAACGACGGCAAAACCGCTCCGCCAAAAAATGTACTGGTCACAAAATCCGCGTACGACGCCCCGTAACGTTTTCCATACCCCTGCGCGCCTTCCCCGTAATCCTTGAAATTATCCTGCCACTGCTGCACGCCCGCAATCACGCCCACCACCGCGAAATTCACCGGATCGATCGTCGTCTTCCACGCCAGCCCGAATTTCTGCTTGGAAGTCAGCGGCGCCGCGTCCTGCACATAACTCACATAAAAATTCGGAATCACGCCCAGCACCCGCTGCTTTTCCTGCTCCTTAATCTCTTCCGCCGCCACTTCCACGGTGGGCACCACCACCCGCACCTCCGTCGCTTCGGTGGCCAGCGCCAAGCCAATCGTCGGCACCGTGAAAATTTCTCCAGGATGCAAAATCCCGTTCGCCGTCTGCTCCGCAAACGACGCCGCCGTAATCGTCACCGTGAACGCCCCAGGCGCCACTGCCGCAAACGAGAATTGTCCATCCTCGCCGGACATCACCTCTTGTTTCGTCGCCACATTTCCGCGGTTCAACGTCACCCGCGCTCCCACCACGGCCGCGCCCGAAGGATCCACCACATACCCGCTGATGCTTCCCGCCGCCTGCGGATCACCCTGCTGCTCGCCAACCGCAGCCACGGCCCGCGGCGCATCGGGCAATCGACTCGCATCAGCTGGCACCGCCGGCGTCGTCGACTGCGTTTGCGCCGCAACCGGGGCAGGGAACCCGCAAAGCAAAACAGCTAAACCCGCCCACGCCGCGCTCTTGACGCCGAACGCCGCCGTCCCCTCGGCCCTTCGCCGCGTCCACCCACGCCAATGTTTTCCAGCAAGCTTCACGCCCAATATTTTATCGTGTCCGCCCATAGTCTCGAAGATATGACTACGATTAGTTGTTTCAGGTTGCACCCGTCCCCATAGATTGGCTACCGCACCAGCGCCCCCGATTCACTTCATCTTGAAAAAAACACAATCAGAGTGCAAAGTCTCCGCAAAGGAGCACAGCGGTGCGCACGGTGACCTACGGCGGAGCCGTCAGCCTCGATGGATTCCTCGCTGGCATCGACGGCGCGATTGATTGGCTTCACTTCAGCAAAGACGTGCAGGAGGTAATGGCCAACTACTGGAAAGACGTTGACGTCATCTTGATGGGACGAAAAACCTATGCCGTGTCCGTCGCCCAAAAACCCGCAGCCGCAAAAAATCCAAAGGCCAAGAGTAGCGAATCAGCAAAAAAACCGGCCATCCGCAGCTACGTCTTTTCCCGCACCCTCAAAACGATCGACGATCCCAACATCGCATTAATCTCCACCGACGCGGCCGAGTTCGTTCGTGACCTCAAGCGTCAACCGGGAAAGGGAATCTGCCTGATGGGTGGCGGCGAACTGGCTCAATCGCTCCTCCGCGCGGATCTAATCGACGAGGTCGGCCTGAATATCCACCCGATCCTCCTGGGCTCCGGAATTCCCGTCTTCCGTGACGTTGAGCGTCGCGTGCCGATGCTGCTCAAAGAATGTCGCCAGATCGACGGCGGCTGCGTCCTAGCGACCTACCGTGTGTTGCACCCTCACTAACGCGGATTAACCTAAACGTGTTTACCCTGGCCATCGAAGGCCTTCGAATTTCTGCCGCCTTTTGCGATATCCTCTACCGCACCAGCGCCACCCTGAAGCACGCTACGGAGCCACTCATGTCTCAACCCGGCAAAGCGCGCCCCACCACCACCATCGATCGCGCCCGTCTCCACCAACTCCTCTCCCGCGAAGAAAATAATTTCATCGTGGCTCATCCCAAATCCGCCGCGCTCTACGAACGCGCCCAGAAATCCCTCCTCGGCGGCGTCCCCATGAACTGGATGAAAAAATGGGCCGGCAAATTTCCGGTCTTCGTCGCCGAAGCCCGCGGCGCCACCTTCACCGACGTCGACGGTCACCACTACGTCGACTTCTGCCTCGGCGACACCGGCGCCATGACCGGCCATTCTCCCGCCGCCACTATCGATGCCATAACCCGCCAGTCGCAGCAGGGAATCACCCTCATGCTTCCCACCGAAGACGCGCTCTACGTCGGCGAAGAACTCTCTTTCCGCTTCGGCCTGCCGTACTGGCAATTCGCCCTCACCGCCACCGACGCCAACCGTTTCGCCATCCGCATCGCTCGCGAAATCACCCAACGCCCAAAAATTCTCGTCTTCAACTACTGCTATCACGGCACCGTCGACGAAACCTATATCTCGCTCGACGCCAACGGCTCCTCCCTCCCGCGTCGCGGCAATATCGGCCCGCCGGTGAATCCTGCCGTCACCACTCGCGTCGTTGAATTCAACGATCTCGCCTCCCTCGAAAGGGCACTGGCCCACCGCGACGTCGCCTGCATCCTCGCCGAACCGGTCCTCACCAACGTCGGCATCGTGCATCCCGAGCCCGGCTACTGGGAAAAAACCGCGCAGCTCGCCAAAAAATTCGGCACTCTTCTCATCATCGACGAAACCCACACCATCTGCACCGGCCCCGGCGGCTACACTCGCGCCCACGGACTCCATCCCGATATTTTCGTCATCGGCAAAGCTATCGCCGGCGGAATTCCCGCCGCCACCTACGGCTGCACCGCCGCCGTCGCCGAAAAAATCACCAAAAGCATTCAGCTCGAAGATTGCGACACCGGCGGCATCGGCGGCACGCTCGCCGGTAACGCGCTCTCCCTCGCCGCGATGCGCGCCACTCTCGAAAATGTCCTCACTCCCGAAGCCTTCGCCCACATGATCCCGCTAGCCGAACGCTTCGCCGCCGGCGTCCATCAAGCCATTGCTGCCGCCAAACTTCCCTGGCACGTCTCCCGCCTCGGCTGCCGCGCCGAATATATTTTCCTCCCCCACGCCCCGCGCAACGGCGGCCAAGCCGCAGCCGCCATGGATTTCGAACTCGAGCGTTTCATGCACCTCTACGCCCTAAATCGCGGCATCCTCCTAACCCCGTTCCACAACATGGCCCTGATGTCCCCAGCCACCGCCCCAGCCGACGTCGACCACCACACCCAAATCTTCACCGCCGCCGTCACCGAATTGACCCACTGATCCGTAGCAGCGCACTCGCCCGCCAAGAACCTTTGGAGTGTGGTGGCTCTGCCACCGCTTTGCCTGCACACCAAAAAATCCCACTCTTCGACCGCAACCGCACCACAACTCCCACCGCGAAATTTGCTCCACTCCGCCCACGAAGCTAAAATCAACCAGATGCCCAACCCACCCCGTGAACGCAAACGCGCCCGAGAACTCGCCGCCGAATTCAACCAAAAAAACGACCCCACCGGCTGGTTCGACGCCCTCTACCGCGAAGCCGAATCCGGCATCACCACCGTCCCCTGGGCCGACCTGGCCCCCAACCCGCATCTCCTCGATTTCTGGCAAGCGCATCCGCGACCATCCGCGCACAAAACCGCAGTCGTAGTCGGCAGCGGTCTCGGCGATGACGCCGAGCGACTCTCCCACTGGGGTTTTCAAACCACGGCCTTCGACATTTCCGAAACCGCGATCCGCCGCGCCCGCCACCGCTTCCCAGATTCTAAAGTCACCTACGTCACCGCGAACCTTCTGACCCCGCCGCGCGACTGGCACCAAAAATTCGATTTCGTTTTCGAAGCCTACACGCTGCAAGCCCTACCCGAACACGTCCGCGCGCTGGCCGCGACCAACGTCGCCGCCTTCGTCGCTCCACATGGCCACCTCCTCGTCGTCGCCCGCGCCCGCGACGCCAGCGAGCCCCCCGGCGAGATGCCCTGGCCCCTCACTCGCCCGGAATTCTCCGCATTCATCGAAGGCGGTCTCGCTGAATTGTCTTTCGAGGACTACATCGACAATCACGAAACTCCGCCTGCTCGCCGGTTTCGTGCCTTCTACCAACGCGGTTAAACTAATTACTTCGAGGCTCACTTCGAGGCCCGCTTGAGGATCGGATGAATTCGAACCGCCGCCACTTTCTAAAAACTCTAGCCGCGTCCAGCGCCGCACTCGCCCTGAACCCGCGCGCCGCGCTGCTGGGCTCCGCCACCACCGAAATCGAAAAGCACCCCACCCCCGGCTCTCTCGATTTCGTTTTCTTCACCGACACCCACATCCAGCCCGAACTCGACGCCGCCCACGGCTGCGCCCTGGCCTTCCAAAAAATCGCCGCACTCAAACCCGAATTCGCCATTCACGGCGGCGATCTGGTTTTCGACGCCCTTGCTGTCAATCGCCCCCGCGCCGGCCTGCTCTTCGATCTCTACCAAAAAACGGAAGCGCAGCTCAACGTCCCGCTCTACCACGCCATCGGCAATCACGACGTCTTCGGCATCCTGGCCAAAAGCGGCATTCAGCCCGCCGACCCGCAGTACGCCAAAAAAATGTTCGAAGACCGCTTCGGCGCCCGCACCTACTCTTCCTTCGACCGCCAGGGCTACCACTTCATCATTCTCGATTCCATTTTTCCCACCGACGACCGCCAGTGGGAAGGCCGCGTCGACGACGTCCAGCTCCAGTGGCTCGCCGCCGATCTAAAATCAGTCGCACCCGCCACGCCGATCATCGTCATCAGCCACGTCCCGCTCGTCACCGGCTTCCTCGGCTATTCGCCCAAGCCCGAAGGCCGCCAGAAATACAATACCTACAGCGTCGAAAATTCTCCCGACGTCATCGCCCTCTTCGAAAATCATCAAGTTATCGCCGTCCTGCAGGGCCATTTGCACGTGAACGAAACCGTCCACTACAAAAATTGCGTCTTCCAGACCTGCGGCGCCGTCTGCGGCAATTGGTGGCACGGCTCGCGCATGGGTTTCCCCGAAGGTTTCACCACGGTAAGCCTGCGTAACGGAAAAATCTCCACCCAATACCAAACCTACGGCTTCCAATCCATCGACCCACGCGAAAAATTCTAAAATTGTGCGCGGAATGATTCTGAAGTTCAGGAGGGAAAATGACTCAGGATCGCACTCTTCGCCGCCTGTGCGAAGGGTGAGGTTCAGACGACCCGCTTCTCCGAGGCGTCGAGTCCTAACTCCAAACCGTACTTGGCCGTCATCCAGAGGAGCGCACTTCGCGACGAAGGATCTCTCTTCGATTGCAGCGTCACCGCGATTCCGTCATCGTCCTAATTTCCGCCCACCGGAATATGTCGCCGCCGGAAAAACTAGCGCCCATCGCCCGTTTTTCGTATTCTCTACTTCCTTATGCCGACGAAAAAAAGCGCGAAGAAAATCTCGAAGAAACCAACGAAGAAAATCAAAACGCCGTCCGGCGCCAAACGCGCCGCAAATCCCGACTTCCAGTCCACTTTCGACGGCCTAAAGAAAATCCTGCAGAAACACAAAACGAAGCTCTTCGTAAAGAAGGACCAACCGGGCGACTACGTCACCGAGTCTCTCCACCGCCTCTGGCGAGGCCAGCGTATGTTTTTCGCCGCCGCCATCATCAAGAAGACCTACGTCAGCTTCCACTTGATGGCGCTCTACATCAAACCCGACCTGCTGAAGACGGTCCCACCCGAATTGAAACGCCGCATGCAGGGCAAGGCCTGTTTCAATTTCACCGCGCCCGACCCGAAGGTATTCGCTCAACTCGCCACCGTCGCCCAGGCCTGCCTCGACGCCTATGACGCGATGGAAAACACCTGATCCCTACTTCTTCTCCATCACCGGCGCAAACGTCTGCGCCACAATCTTTCCCCCGCGAACCAAAAACGTATCCGTCGCGAACGATATCTTATATTTATCCGAACTCCCGGTCCACACGATGAACGCCACTTCTCCCTCCACCACTTGTTTCTCCAATTTCGACGCGCTGCTCTTCGCCGGCATGATGTCGGTGAACATGGTGGTGAACGCCGCGCGAATCTCTGCCACTCCCTTCCGCGTCCCATTCGGCGTAATCACCATCGCCTCCGGCGCATAATCCTTCAATATCGATTCCACATCCCCTACCTGAAAATCCCGCCAGTGCCGCGCCAACACTTCTTCCGTCGACCCGCCCGACCCCGCCGTTGAATTTGTCATCGCTATCCCTCGCCTCCAGATTTTTTCAAACTCTGCCCAAAGAGATGTTACCGCCGCCCACTTCGATTCGTAAGTCTCGCTCCTCGTCGTGGCTCGCAGAATCGGCCGCGCAGCTGTCGGGATGACAACGTGAAGCGCCCGGAGTATCCTGCCGCGGCACAAAGGCACCTCGAGCCGCGATGCCCAACGAATCGAATCCAACCGCCGCACTCACCTCCAATCAAATCCGCGGCTTCTGGGCCTCCTGGGGCGGCTGGGCTCTCGACGGCATGGACTCTGTAATCTACGCCCTCGTTCTCGTCCCCTCCCTCCGCGATCTCCTCCCCCGCTCCGGCATCGCCGCCACCAAAGGAAACATCGGCTACTACGGCGGCCTCCTCTTCGCCCTTTTC
>Ga0302176_10000418_pt1 | contig 26182 bp, 16 predicted proteins | sample I_Palsa_E1_1_FD_198787 | JGI IMG/M metagenome (GOLD analysis project Ga0302176, IMG submission 198787) | Peat permafrost microbial communities from Stordalen Mire near Abisko, Sweden - I_Palsa_E1_1 | ecosystem: Environmental > Terrestrial > Soil > Palsa > Peat permafrost | place: Sweden...
ATCGGAGCGGTTAGCGGAATGCGGTCGCCGACTTTCCAGTGAAAACGATCGGCGGTGCGCTTGCCGACGATGGCGCCTTCGCGGTCGGCGACGAAATTATTCCACTGGTCGTCGGGTACGACGAGCTCGGGGAAGACGAGACGCTGAGTGTCGGGATCGACGGCGAAGCTGGGGAAGAAATTCTTGGGGTCCTGGTAAATGCCGCCAAACCAGCTCTGATAGGTGACGTACTTTACGCCGGGAATGCGCTGGATTTGATCTTTGTAGGACAGCGGCAACGGCTGAATGATCGAGACCTTATTAATGACCATCAGGCGATCGATGCCGACCAGATCGACTCCGCCGCTGAACGCGCCGTGAATGATGGCCAAAAATCCGAAGAGAAAGAGCGCGACAATGAACGAGCCGACGGTCAAAAGCGTACGGAGCTTTTTTCGGCGCAGGTTGGCGAGCAGCAGCGGCAGGAACTTCATGCGAGACTCCCGGCATGGGCGCTTTCGACCAGCACGCCTTTGTTCAAGTGAAGTGTTGCTTGAGCTCGATCCGCGGCCTGCGGATCGTGAGTGACCATCAAGATGGTCTTGTTGTGTTCCTTGGAGAAACGGGTCAGCAGTTCAAGTATCTCATCAGCACTCTTGCGGTCGAGGTCGCCGGTCGGTTCGTCGCACAGCAGGAAGGTGGGATCGGCGACGATGGCGCGGGCAATGGCGACGCGCTGTTCTTGTCCGCCGGAAAGCTGGCGTGGGTAGTGATTCATGCGGTCGGCGAGGCCGACGATGGCGAGCGAAGCTTCGACGTGCGAGCGGCGCTCGGATTTCGAGAGCTTGGTGAGCAGCAGGGGCAGCTCGACATTCTGAAATGCGGTGAGGACCGGGATCAGGTTGTACATCTGGAAGATGAAACCGACGTGGCGGGCGCGCCATTCGGTGAGCTTGGAGCTGGACATGTGGGTGACTTCGTCGCCGGCAACCGTGATGCTGCCTTTGCTGGGAACATCGAGGCCGCCGAGAAGATTGAGCAGCGTGGTTTTGCCCGAGCCGCTGGGACCCATGAAAGCCACGAACTCGCCCTGGTCGACGTCGAGGTTCAGGGATTGCAGGACGTGGATTTCCTCGCCGCCGCGGCGGTAGGTTTTGTCCAGACCGCGGATTTTGATGAGGCTGTTGGAGTTTCCGGTGCCGTCGACTCGAACCATGTGGTGCTCCTATGTCGTGATGGCGCTGTGGGCGCCTGAATAGTGAAGCAATCGAAGAGAGATCCCTCGCCGGGGAAGGCGGCCCTCTGTCCGGATGATGACGAAATGCTAAGGCAAAATCCTGAAACAAAAGCTTAAGACGAAAGCCAAACTTAGAACTAAATTCAAAAATCAAAATCCAATCCGCCCACCTAAAGGTGGCAGCTACAGCTGGTTTGCTTTGCGGCTCACTTGTTGATACGTCGCGCCTTAACTTTTATTTCTTACTTCTTTAACTGTATCGATTCGCCGTCATGCAGGTCTGGCGGGCCCTTGGTTACGACCAGGTCGCCGGGAGTTAGGCCGGCGAAAATTTCGGTGTCGCTGCCGCGCGGGTTGCCGGGCTTTACGGCGCGGCGTTCGAGCTTATTGTCTTTCACTATATAAACGATTTTGGAGCCGTTGTCGTCACGCAGGGCAGCAGTGGGCACGGTCGCAACCGGCTCGACGGCGCCGGCTTGTTTTTTGGGTTCGTCGCCTAGAAATGTGACTTTGACGCCCATGTCCGGAAGAATTTTCGGGTCGAGCTTGATGAAGGAGATGCGGACCTTCACCGTGGCTTTCTGGCGGTCGGCGGTGGGGATCACGGTGCGGACCTTCGAGGGAATCTGCCAGTCAGGATAGGCATCGAGTACCGCCGTGACTCTTTGTTCTGGCACCACGCGGGCGATGTAGGCTTCGTTCACGTCGACTTCGATCTCATTGGAATTCATGTCGACGATAGTGGCGATGCCGGTGCGGGTGAAGCCACCACCGGCCGAAATGGGTGAGACCATTTCGCCGACTTGGGCGTCTTTGGAAACGACGATGCCTTCGAAGGGCGCGCGGATGACGGTGTTGTCGACTGCCTGCTGCGCTTCGTTGATGCGCGATTCAGCCGCGGCGACTTGTTCTTTGGTCAGCGCGATTTTGGCGCGCAGGCTGTCGGCGCTGGTCACGGCGTTGTCGACAATCTCCTGGCTCTGCACTCCTGCGGCTTGCAGTTCTTTCGAGCGATGCACCAGTAGTTCCGCGTTTTTCAGTTGGACTTCGTAGTCGGCGATTTGTGCTTTGGTGGAATTGCGATCAGCGACGGCGGAATCGAGCGCGCGCTTTACGTCGGAGTCATCGAGCTTGGCGAGTATCTGGCCTTCTTTGACGTGCACGCCTTCGTCGAAATAGACGCCGATAACGCGGCCGGTAATTTTCGCGGCGATGGTGGCGCGGCGGCGCGGGGTGACGTAGCCGCTGGCGTTGAGCAGCGCCGTGGGGCCGGCATTGCCGGCTTTTTGGGCGGCGGCGACTTCCACTACGGGTGCGCTATTGCGCGAATAAAAGGTGGCGCCGGCTACCAGCGCCACAGCCAGAATCGCGGCGAGAATGATGCCGAAAATCTTGCCGGTCTTGCGCTCCTGGCGTTTGTCTTTATCGATGCGGAGCGCGCCGAGGTCGGGCCGCGCTGCGTTGGCCGAGGTGGACATTTAATACGAGGACTCCCTTACCGTTTGATGGCTGCTACTAATATACATTACGCGGCGGCTGTGTTGGATATAACGGTTGGTGGGGACATTTGTTACGGGGCGTTGTTTGGTGCCGCGCGGAAGAAGGCAGAAGCGTGGACGATTAGCACAGAGAAACGCGGCGGAAGGCTGGAGGGCACGGCGTCGAGGATGCAGCGAGGTTGGGGACGGCGGAAGGGCTAATCAGAGGATGAAGAAAAGCGGGGACGCTGCATGAGTCACGCCGAAGATAAATAGAAGAGAGATTCCTCGTCGGGCAAAAGGCGCCCTCTGTCGGGATGACAACGAAGAGCTAAAGCAAAATCTTAAGAGCAAAATCTAAACCAAAGGTTGCCCAGCTAGAGCTGGCCGCTACAGGTGGCTTCAGGTTCGACTCGAAGTATCTTGGAGTCGAAGGGTTGGCTGAGATGTCGGCTCGTCGAGGTACAGGTTCACTGGTCGCGCCATGGTGACGAGGCTCGTTTCAACACTCAAGTAACACCTCATTTAATTTTTTTTGAGACTTTCAATTTTTCTACCCACTGTGTCTTTTCGATCCGCACGGCCATTCTGCAATTGAACTTGAAGTGTCGGAGGGTCGACGAAATTAAGCGCAGAGGGCGCGGCGGGGATTGGGCCAGGGGATAACTTTTGCGAAGAAGAGGCCGAGGACGAAGCCGCCGATGTGGGCCCACCAGGCTACACCGCCTTCTTCGATGTGACCGGCCCCGCCGAGGGTGCCGTAGGCGCTGAGCGCTTGAATGACGAACCAGAGGCCAATGAAAACGATGGCTGGGATGCGAGCGCGAAACCAGATGATGAAGAGTGTGACCAGCGTATAGATCTGCGAAGTGGGAAAGAAAACAATGTAGGCCCCGAGCACGCCGGAGATGGCGCCGCTGGCTCCCAGGGCGGGGATGTGCGAGCCCCAGGAAAAGGCGGTTTGGGCGATGCTGGAGCCGACGCCGCAGAGCAGGTAGAAAATCAGGTAGGGAATCGGGCCCATGCGGTCTTCGACGTTCGCGCCGAAAATCCAGAGGAACCACATGTTGCCGATAATGTGCAGCCAGCCGCCGTGCAGAAACATACAAGTGAAAAGCGGAAGTAACGCTGTGACGAGCGAGTGGTGGTGGCCGGCGAGGGCGGACTGGATGCGGGCCGGGATTACGGCGTAGGTATTGACGAAGGTTTGGGCCGCGTGTGCGGGCAGCGTGATTTGGTAGATGAAGACGGCGACGTTTATGAGGATGAGCAGCAGGGTAACGATGGGGAAGGAGCGGCGTGGGGTGAGGTCCTTCAGCGGGATCAAACTTTTCTCTCTCCGGGATTGTGTTTTTTTGTAGCCGTGCGAGTTTCAATTATATGCGGGATTCTCGATTACAATTGAATGGAGTGGGGTGGTGTGTTAGAAATTTTCGTTTGAGTCGCGAGTGATAGCGCGGACTGAGCATGGCTGCAATCGAAGAGAGGTGCTTCGTCGCGTACGGCGCTCCTCTGGATGACGGCCAAAGGCGGGTGGGCGAGGGGATCGCTGGACGATCGACGTTTTGAGCCGTGGTGATTTTTGGTGGATGAAATCCCTCGCCACGCTCAGGATGACGTTAAACGCGATTGGTGCGCGACTGTGAAATTGAAATGAAGTTGAAGTAGAGGTTGAAGTGGTTGTTCCGTACACTACTGCGAAAAAAGCGAAAACGACACCAATGCCAGTACACGAGTCCGAGGCGATTATTTTGCAGACTTATCCGCTGGGCGAGGCGGACCGATTGGTTAGTTTTTTGTCGCGGTCGATGGGGCGCGTGCGAGGAGTGGCTTCCGGAGCGCGGAAAACGAAGAATCGGTTTGGATCGACGCTGGAGCGGTTGTCGCATGTGAATATGCGGTTCTACGAGAAGGCGAATAAGGAGTTGGTGCGGATCAATGAGTGCGAGCTGGTGGAATCATTTCTAAGCGCATTCAGCGATTACGATTCGGGCGTGGCGCTGGCGATTCTGAGCGAAGTGACCGAGACGGTTTTGCCGGATCATGAAGCGTCAGACGCGAATTTTCGGTTGCTGCTGCTGACCGCGCAGATGATCAAGCGCACCAAACGGTCGGAATTGCCACTGGCGTACTTTTCGTTGTGGACGGTGAAGCTGGGAGGGTGGCTGCCGCCGTTGGATCGTTGCGCGCGATGCGGTCGGACGTTTGAAGCCAAGGATTCGGCGTATTTTTCGCCGAGTGCATCGGCGGTGGCGTGCAGCAAGTGCCGAAAACCGGGGATGCGGACGCTGTCGGCAGCGGCGCTGTCGGGCGCGCGGCGGATATTGGCGGAGCGCCTGGATAAATTAACCGAGGAAATGGTGCCGCCGCGGGCCGCGCGGGACTTGACCGATGTTATGCTGGACCTCATTGAACATCAAATTGGCCGCAAGCTGAATGCGCGCGCCCTGCTGGAGTCATTAGCGTGAAAAAAGTGAAAGTGAAACATGCGAAGCCTGCACCGAAGTTGAAGGGGCTGAGTTTTCAGGACCTTCTACTAACACTTGAACAATACTGGACGGAGCGCGACTGCATTCTGCAGCAGCCCTACGACATTGAAGTGGGCGCTGGCACGATGCATCCGGAGACTTTTCTGCGAGTGCTGGGGCCGCGGCCGTATCGGGTGGTGTATGCGCAGCCAAGCCGGCGTCCGGCGGACGGGCGCTACGGTGAAAATCCGAATCGGTTGTATAAACACACGCAGCTGCAGGTGATCATGAAGCCGGCGCCGGCGAACGTGCAGGATTTGTATCTGCGCAGCCTGGAGGCGGTGGGAATTAATTTGAAGGAACACGATATTCGATTCGAGGAAGACAATTGGGAATCGCCGACGCTGGGCGCGTGGGGCATTGGGTGGCAGGTTTTGCTGGATGGGCAGGAAATTACGCAATTCACTTATTTTCAGCAGAGCGGCGGGCAAGATCTAGATCCGATTTCGGTGGAAATTACGTACGGTCTTGACCGAATCGCTTCTTATTTGCAGGGCGTCGACAACGTTTTCGACGTGCGCTGGTCGGACAAGGTGACGTATCGGGAAGTGCGGCTGGCCGAGGAGCAGCAATTTTCGGCATACGCCTTTGATTTTGCGGATGCGGGGTCAATTCGCAAGCAGTTTGATTTGGCGGAAGCGGAAGCAGCGCGGCTCTTGCAGTTGTTCGCGGGGTTGAAATCGCCGGCGGCGAAGAAGGGATTTCCGATTTTGCAAGCCTACGACTTTACGTTGAAGTGTTCAAATTTTTTCAATCTGCTGGATGCGCGAGGGGCGATTTCGGTGACGGAGCGGGCAGCGATGATTGGGCGAGTGAGGAAGCTGGCGACGCGAGTGGCGTCGGCGTGGCTGGAGCAGCGCGCGGATGACGGCGCAAAGGTGGCCGGGCCGACATCTGCGGCGCAGGTTGAAGGGCAGGTTCGGGCATGACGAGCAACGTGAAGAAAAGCTTGAAGGGGCGCGGCGATTTTTTATTTGAGATAGGGTGCGAAGAAATTCCGGCGGGAATGATCGTGAAGGCTTGCCGAGAAATTAACGCACTACTTGAGAAATATTTCGTCACGAATGCGTTACTGGATGAAGGCAGCGCGGCGAATTCAATTGAAACTTTCGGTGCGCCGCGGCGGCTGACGGCGATTGTGAAAAATGTTCGCCTGAAACAGGAAGATGTAGTGCGTGAAATTACCGGACCACCCAAGGCGGTCGCCTACGACGCGGTCGGCGAGCCGACGCGCGCGGCGATGAGTTTCGCCGAAAAGCAAGGCCTGGCTGTTTCAAGACTGAGCATCATCATGACCCCGAAGGGTGAGTATCTGGCGGCGAAGCAGGAAGTCGCGGGGAAACCGGCGGCGCAGATTCTTGCGGGCGTTTTGCCACAGGTGATTCAGGAAATCAGCTGGCCGCGGTCGATGTACTGGACTGGACTCGGGAAGCAGCGATTCATCCGGCCGATCCGCTGGATCGTGGCGCTGTTGGACGGCAAGGTGGTGCCGTTTACGTTTGCTGACGCGGTCTCCGGAGCGCATACCGAGGGCCATCGATTCTTGGGGAGTTCGAAAATTGCGCTGAGTGGGCCGCAGGATTACGAACCGAAGCTCAAGAAAAACTTCGTATTGTGCCGACCGGCGGCGCGCAGCAAGAAAATCGAAACCGAAATCGCGGCCATCACCAAGAAACACGCGGTGAAGGTGCACCACGACGAGCATTTGCTGGAGATGGTCACCTATTTGAATGAGTATCCGTCGGTGATTATTGGCGATTTCGATCCGGCGTACCTCGCGCTGCCCGATGAAATTCTGCTGACGGTGATGCGCGATCACCAGAAATATTTTGGGTTGGAATCGAAGGGCGGGGAACTGGCGCCGCATTTTCTGGCGGTGATCAATCTGCCGAGCGACCCGACGGGACTGGTGCGCGAAGGGCACGAGCGCGTGTTGCGGGCGCGGTTTGCGGACGCGCAATTTTTCTGGGAGACAGATCAGAAGACCCGGCTCGGCGACCAGTTGCCGAAATTGAAAGCGGTGACCTACGAATCGCGACTGGGCAGCTATGGCGATAAAGTGGAGCGCATGCGGGCGCTGGCGCGTTGGCTCGCGGAGCAGTGGTTCAGCGCGGGCGTGTCGCAGGCGGATGTGGCCGGTTCAGATCGAGCGGCGGAGCTGGCGAAATGCGATCTGGTCACGGAGATGGTGCGCGAGTTCACCGAACTGCAGGGCGTGGTGGGCGGGCTCTATGCGCGGGCGCAGGGCGAGCCAGATGAAATCGCCTGGGCGGTGTACGACCATTATAAGCCGGTGGGACTGGACGATCCGCTGCCGCGGAATTTGACCGGATGCGGGGTGGCGCTGGCGGACAAGCTGGATTCGCTGGTGGCGTTTTTTGCGGTGGGCGCGGTGCCTACCGGTTCGAGCGATCCCTTTGCTTTGCGGCGCGCGGCTCAGGGGATTGTGAAGATTATTCTCGAGCGCAAGTTGCCGATGTCGCTCTCGGCGGCGATTTCGGCGGCGGCGAAAGCATTAAAGGAGCATGCGCCGAAAATCGAGGCTACGGAAGCGGTGCAGAAGCAGGTACTGAATTTCCTGCTGGAGCGGGCGAAATTTTTGCTGCGCGAGAAGGGCGGTTTTGCGTACGACGAGATCAACGCGGCGTTTGCGGCGGGCGCGGACGATCTGGTGGACGCGGCGGACCGGGTGGCGGCGGTGAAAGCGATCCGCAACATGAAGAATTTTGTGCCGCTGGCCGCGTCGTTCAAGCGCATCCGGAACATTTTGGAGAAATCGGCGGGCGGCAGCGACCGGGACCATGCCACGGTGAGCGCGGAGCTATTGTGGGAGCCGGCCGAAAGGGAATTGCACGCGGCGGCGCAACGCATCGGCGAAGTGGCGCGCGCCAAGAAGAAAAATCGGAAATATCGCGAAGCACTTGAAGCGGTGTCCGAACTGCGGCCGGCGATCGACGCGTTCTTCGACAAGGTTCTAGTGATGGTTGAGGACAAGAACGTCCGGGCGAACCGGATTGCGCTGCTTGGGAATTTACTTAAGGAATTCTCGACGGTCGCGGATTTTTCCGAGCTGGGCGGAGAAGATAGCCGGCCGGCTTAGTTACCTGGATTTTTAGTTCAAGTGGAGTGCGAGATGTCGGGCCGGCGACATTTCGGACACTTGAATCGTTACTTTAGGTCGCAAATGTCATCAGGGCCATTCGCGTTGGGAACGAATCTACGACGATTCGAGGGCGACGATGAAATATATTTATTTCTTCGGAGCAGGCAAGGCGGAAGGCACCAGCGAGATGCGCGAACTGCTCGGTGGCAAGGGCGCCGGGCTCGCGGAAATGACCCGCATCGGGCTCCCGGTGCCGGCCGGATTTACGATCACCACGCAAGCCTGCGCGTATTACCTCAAAAATAAAAAATATCCGAGAGAGCTGCACGCGGCAGTGGCCCTGAATCTGGCGCGTCTGGAAAAACTGACGCGCAGGAAGCTGGGCGACGCGGAAAATCCGCTGCTGGTCAGTGTGCGTTCGGGCGCGGCGCGCTCTATGCCGGGGATGATGGAGACGGTGCTGAATCTGGGCCTCAATGACAAGTCGGTGGAAGGCCTGGCAGGGGCGACGAGGAACGAGCGGTTCGCTTATGACGCGTACCGCCGATTCGTGCAGATGTATTCGACGGTGGTGAACGAGCTGCCGAAAGACCACCTGGAAGAAAAGTTGCGCGCGCTGAAGGCGCGGCTGAAGGTGAAAGATGACACGCAGGTAACGGCCTATGGCTGGAAGCAGCTGATCGCGGAGTACAAGGCGTATTACAAACAAAAGAAAGGCACGGAATTTCCGCAGGACCCGCAGGAACAGTTGTGGGGCGCGATCGGTGCGGTGTTCCAGTCATGGCTGGGAGAGAAAGCGCAGAGATATCGCGTAGCGGAAAAGATTCCGGACGATGCTGGGACGGCGGCCAGCGTGGTACAGATGGTTTTCGGGAATACCGGCGAAGATTCCGGCACAGGGGTATGTTTTACGCGCGACCCTTCGACCGGCGAGAAGGTTTTCTTCGGGGAATTTCTGGTGAACGCCCAGGGCGAGGATGTGGTGGCGGGAATCCGCACGCCTTTGCAATTGACCGAAATGAAGCGAGTCATGCCGCACTCCTACAAGCAGCTGGAGCAGGTGCGCACCAAACTCGAGAAGCATTTTCGCGACATGCAGGACATGGAATTCACGGTCGAGAATGGAAAGCTGTACATGCTGCAGACGCGGAATGGCAAGCGCTCGCCGTCGGCGACGTTTCGGATCGCCGTCGACATGGCGGGCGAGAAGCTGATCACAGTTGAAGAAGCACTTGAACGCGTGAAGCCGGAGGATATCGAGCGGCTGTTCTATCCGGTCATCGATCCCAAGGTGCAGCCGAGCGAATTGCGGCACCGATTGTTCGTGACCGGTAACAATGCGGTGCCAGGCGCGGCGGTGGGCAAAGCAATTTTCTCGGCGCACGAAGCGGAAGCCTGGGCGGCGCGCGGAGAGAAAGTCGTTCTGGTGCGGCACGAAACGAGTCCCGAAGATGTGGGTGGAATGTATGTGGCGCAGGGAATTCTGACCGCGACCGGAGGAAAGACCAGCCACGCGGCGGTGGTGGCGCGCGGGTGGGGCAAATGCTGCATCGTGGGCGCCGAGAATCTGGAGATCGATCTGGCCGCGAAGACCATGAAGGCCAATGGCCGCACGGTGCGCGAAGGCGAATGGATCACACTCGATGGCAGCGACGGTTCCGTTTACACGGGTGAGGTGGGGTTGATCCGGCCAGAACCGCCGCAAGCGTACGCGACTTTATTAAGGTGGGCGGACAAAGTGCGGCGTTTAAGGGTGCGCACGAATGCGGATACGCCGCAGGACGCGCGCCTGGCGCGGGAAATGGGCGCGGAGGGGATTGGGCTGTGCCGCACCGAGCACATGTTCTTTAAGGATTTCGAATTTCCGGAGCGCAGCGCGGAACGGCAACTGGCCATCCAGGAAATGATTCTGGCGAGGAACGCGGAAGATCGCAAGAAAGCCTTGAATAAGCTGCAGCCGTTTCAGCGGCGGGATTTCATCGGGATATTTGAAGCGATGGATGGGTTTCCGGTGACCATCCGGCTGATCGATCCGCCTCTGCATGAGTTCATTCCGCACGAACCGGAGAAGCAGGCGGCGTTGGCAGCGAAGATCGGAATTCCGGCGGAAGAGGTGGCGCAGCGGGTGAGCCAACTGTACGAGTCGAACCCGATGCTGGGGCACCGCGGCTGCAGGTTAAGCATTACCTATCCCGAGATTTTGGATATGCAAGTAGGAGCAATGATTGAGGCGGCGGTGGATTGCAAACAGCGCGGCATTCAAGTATCGCCTGAGATCATGCATCCGCTGGTGATGGACAAAAAAGAACTACAAATTTTGTCACAACGAACGCGCGAAGTGGCGGACCGCATCATTCGTGACGCTAAAGTGAAGCTTGAATATATTGTGGGGACGATGATCGAGTTGCCACGGGCGGCTTTGCTGGCGCGCGAGATCGCCGAGGTAGCCGAATTCTTTTCGTTCGGGACCAATGATCTGACGCAGACGACTATGGGATTGTCGCGAGACGATGCGGGCCGGTTTCTGCCGGTATATATTGACGAGCGGCAAGCGGGGATCTTCAAATTCGATCCGTTTCAGACTTTGGATATTGCCGGCGTCGGGATACTGATCGAGTGGGCGATCGTGAGCGGGCGAAAGGCGCGGCCGAAATTGAAGGTGGGGATCTGTGGAGAGCATGGCGGGGACGGGCCCAGCGTGAAATTTTGCCATCGGGTGGGGATGGATTATGTGAGTGCCTCGCCGTTTCGGGTGGCGATTGCGCGGTTAGCGGCGGCGCAGGCAGTGATTGAGGAGCGGAAAATCGGAACCCGTGGTGGGAAGAACGCACGACGGCAAAAATAAGAAGCAAAGGCTGCCGGGCGAAGGCCCGCCGCTACAGGCGGCGTAACAGGGAAATGATTACACAGGGTCGCAGGCCTTTGATTATCGGGATTTGCGGGGGGACGGGGTCGGGTAAGACCACGATCACGCGGCGGATTATTGAGGCGTTGTCGGACACCAGCGTGGTGGTGCTGCAGCAGGATAATTATTACCGCGATTATCCGGGGCTGTCGTTCGAAGAACGGGTGAAGATTAATTTCGATCATCCGGATTCGATGGATACGACGCTGCTTGCGGAGGACGTGAGGAAGCTGCGCGCGGGTCAGGCGATTGAGCGGCCGACGTATGACTTCGCAAATTTTCAGCGGCTGCGCGGGACGGTGCGCATCGAGCCCTTGCCGGCGATTATCGTGGAAGGCATTTTGATTTTCGAGTCGAAGCCGCTGCGCGAATTGATGGACATCAAAATATTCGTCGATACCGACGCGGATCTGCGGTTTATCCGGCGGCTGGTGCGGGATATTCGCGAGCGCGGACGGACGATGGAGATGGTGGTCGAGCAATACATGAACACGGTACGTCCGATGCATCTGGAATTTGTGGAGCCGTCGAAGCGCTATGCGGACGTGATTATTCCGGAGGGCGGACATAACGATGTCGGGATTGATTTGGTGACGCAGAAGATTCGGTCGTTGTTGCCGCGCTAGGTCGGAACTTTGGGCTGGTTCGCGGCGTATAGGAGAGAGAAGGATCGGAGGGGCCATGAAATTTCTGCTGTGGTGCATTTTGCTGGTGATTTGCTGGCCGCTGGCCTTGCTGGCGCTGATTTTGTATCCGTTGGTGTGGTTGATTCTGCTGCCGTTCCGAATTGTGGGGATCGCGGTCGATGGAGTGCTGGAGTTGTTGAAGGGAATATTGTTTTTGCCTGGGAGGATTTTGCGCGGGCCACGGATCGCGTAGTGGGTGCGTGATGGAATTCTCGACGGTGGGTGTCGCACCTCCGATGCCCGGAAGCGTATCGCGCGTTGCACCTGGGTCTCACGCCCCGGGCTAGCTTATGCCGCGCCTCCGGTGCTGGTTGAGTCTTGGTTTTTAATCCCCCTTACCTCAAGCGCTCAGCAGCTCCAGAGGCTCTTCAGCTCGACATTCTTCAAGTGCTCTTCATTCGGTATTTCTCAAACTATCTTCGGCGAAAAGTAAACTCTGTTCTTCAGATCTAGCGAGTTCAAGAGTTAGCGGAAGCATTTCCCATGCTCCTCAGCTTCTCGTTGAATTGTCGGAATTACGACTGGAAGTGACACTTGATGTTCAGGTGAGAACGAAATAAGGGGTGGGTGTACCGTCGAGCTGGGCGGGAGATGTTTGAAACGCGCATGAGGTTTTACTTTAGGTGTTGACGGCGCCGCGGAAGTGGCGGAGGCTTCCGCGGCGGTGGCCGAAGCGAGTGCGGGGCGATGATTTAGCGGTCGAGGAGATTCACGGCGTTGGCTTTCGGTGCGGCTGAATTTTCGTTATGGACGGCGACGGCGTGTGGCAGGTGCATGACCGTATCGGAGTTCACTACCGCAATGAAGGTGCGGTTGCGCGTTTCGATCGCGGTGCCGTTCTTGCCGAATTCCGACATCAAGTACGCGTAGCCTTCGAAGTGGCCGGTGGGGATCATATCCGGCTGCTTGGATGCGAAGGCGACCGGAACCTGGTCACCGGTGACGGCGGCCGCGTCTTGCATGAACCAGGCCACCTCTCCGGGACGACCCAGTCCGCCGGGTTTTTGCACCGCGATCACTCGGGCATGTGCCGAAGCGCCCTGGGCGATGACAGTAACTCCGTTGACGACCACATCTTTGACTACGATCATGTTGACGATCGCGCCTTGCTTGATCTCGTCGGCGTAGATCTGCCGGCTGAGCGCAACCTGCACCGGCGTGCCGCCGGGGACTACTACTTTCACTTCGTGGACGTCGCCGCTGGCCACTGGTGCCTTCTGTTTTTCCAGCATTTCCAGGATCACGCGATCCGAGATTCCCGCGGCTTTCAACGCATGCAGTGCGTACTCCGAAGTGTTGAAGGAGCAGGTGGACAAGTGAATGCGGCTGACGATCAGCTCCGAGGTGGCGTGAGCGTGGTGCAGATCGAGCACCGACTGATTGGTCATGGTCACAGCCGGGACGCTTTCGTTGCTGGGCGTGGAGACGGACGGCGCGACCTGATCGCCGAGCGAGTCGGCGGGCGCGGCGTCGCTGACATCCGAAGCGAGGACCCATCCGGTCTTGCCTTCCGGGGTGGAGACGTGGAGATAGTCGGCGGAGCTGTCGAGCACTTCGACCTTCGCGCCGCAACGCAGCTTGGCCATCTCGTCAAATTTTTCGGTAGAGCGGTACATGAGGATGTACCCGTCATGCGCGCCGCATTGAGTGTAAGCCACGGTGCCGGCATACGCGGGGACCGCTGATCCAGCCAAGAGTACTGCTGCTGCAAATCGGAGATTCATTGTTTTTCCCCAAGTCCGGAAGCGTCGGCCGCCTTGGCCTGGCCCCCTGAATTTACCGGTGCTCTGCGCCTGAAGACATTTTTGCGGAGGGGTTAGAAACTGCCAATGGTACCAATGGACATATTTTCGCGATGTGCCAGGACAGGTACGGGAGAACTACGCAGAAAAGGTGAAGGATATTTGCGGGGACTACGTGCGCGAGCCGACAGTTCAGCGTGTGCTTGAGTTTTATTGGGGAGCGGAATATAAGGTCGCGAGAAATTCCCGACAAAAATTATCCGAAGTTATTGTTTAAGTATTTTGGTTATGGCTCACATCGGGGAGAAGCGGCGTTTCTGATTATGCGAATCGCTCGAATCGGTTGACGCGACAGATTCAGGTGAAACTTGAATATTGCTCGAAGTCGTTTTCGGCGGATCGGCCGGCGCGGCGGGCTGGGTGGCGAGGGCCGCCGGAATTTTGAGAGTGACGTCACCGTGAGTGGTGGCGCGGAGCCGGCGCCCGGTGGGCATGGTCCCGGGCTGCTTCTTGCGGAATTGCCAGGTTGTGCCGGTATCGACGGCGGCGATATCGGAAGCGGTGGGTGACGGCGCTTCGAGGGCCGCGAAGGTGGCCGGAATGAGCTCGCCATCGACCGCGGCCACGTCCTGCATGGCCCATTCAACGTCGCCGGTTTTGTTGACGAAGGTCGGCTGGTTGATGACGAAGACGCGGGCGCGGGCGTCGGAATCTTTGCGCAGGACAATGACGCCGTCGATCACGACGTCGTTCAGAACTTTCAAATGGATGGTCATTCCTTCGCGGACGTCATCCGAAGAAAGATTGCTGGTGGTGATGAGATCGATGGACGTGCCATCGGGAACTTTGACTTGCAGGACTTCGGGAACTTTGGGGGCTTCGGTGGTGGTGTGCGCGGCTGCCGCCGGAACTGCTGCCGCGGGCTGATCGTGGGCCTGGACCATGGCGACGATGATTTTGTCGGGGACTCCGGAAAATTTAAGTTTTTGCAGGCCGGAGGGCGTGGTATCGAAATTGGTGGGCGAAGATTTGATTTTGGCCAGGATAACGTCCTGGCCGAGGCGCATGCCTTGCATGGCGATAATATTTTTGTTGGTAAGCGGGACCACAATGTCGTGTTGCGGTTGAGCGGCGGCGGTGGTCATGCCAAAAGGCGTGCCGGTTGGCGGCGGAGCCGCGGGGCCACCGGTGACGTCGGCGGCGCGAACCCAGCCGGTTTTGCCGTCGGTGGTGCGGACCTGCAGGTAATCGAACCATTTGCCGAGGATTTCCACTTTTTCGGCGCAGCGGAGCTTGCCGAGTTCTTCAAACGTGTCGGTATTTTTGTACAGCATGACGTAGGCGCCGTAGGTGCCGCAATTGGAGAAGGCCGGCGTGGACGCCTGGCTGAAGGCGGCCGGAGCGGCGACGAGAATGGCGATGGCGGTGGCTAGTTTCAGGCTCATGTTTGGGTCCCTGATCGTGATTGGCGCGGCTGGGTGCGGCGGCGCGATTGGTTAAGTTTGAAGGGAAGGTGCGAGGCAGCCAATGGTACTTGTGATGGGTTAGTTAAGAGGCGGGCTTAATGCGTAGCGGCGGCGTCTCGTTCTACGTGGGCATTTTGAGGAAGAAGTAGACGGCGAGGAAGCCGAAGATGGCGTCAGGGGCCCAGCCGGCCAGGATGGGCGGGAGTTGGCCCACCGAGCCCAAAGATTCGAATAGCGCGGCGGTGGCCCAGTAGACGATGGCGATGGCAATGGCCACGGCGAGGCCACCGATGGCGCCGCGGGTGCCGACCAGGAATCCGAATGGGGCGGCGAGGCAGACGATGATGGCGGCGATGAGCGGAAAGGCAAATTTCTTTTGCCATTGCACGGAAAGGCGCGCCGTGTCGAAGCCGGCTTTGTGCAAGCTGATGATGTACTCGCCGAGCTGGCGCCAGTTCATCTGGTAATACTGGCGGACTTCACGGCGGAAGTAAGTGGGCGGCTCGGAAATTTCGGGGAGCGATTCGACTTTGAAGGGGCTGTAACGGGTGATCTTGCTGCCGTCGAAATCGCGCACCCAGCCGCCAGTGAGCACCCAGGTATTTTCGGAGGGCTCCCAGGTGGCGCGCTGGGCGAAGACGCGGCGGCGCATCTGAAAAGTGACCGGGTCGAGTTCGAAGACGCTGAGGCCGCCGAAGAGGTTGCGGTCGGCGTCGAAGAGTTCGTAGTTATAGATTTTACTGTTCTCGCCGAAGATCCACTGATGCGAAGGCTGGAAATACGTTTGCGCCGGGCGGCCCTTGATCTGGTTGCGCAGCGCGTCCTGTTGCTGGTTGGCGTAGGGCAGGTAAGTGTCATCGAGCAAAAACATTCCGGTAGCGATGACGCATCCGGCCAGCGCGAGCGGAAGCACGAGGCGATACATGCTGATGCCGCTGGCCTTGAACGCAATGACTTCGTTGTTCTTGGCCATGATGGCGAGAGTCACGAGCGTTGCCACCAGAGTGGCGAGCGGCGCGAGCTGGTAGACCATCAGCGGAACGAGCTCCCGGAAATAATTGAGCACTACGCTCGCAGGAATATGGTTCTTGGAAATATCGCCGAGCAGATCGAAGAGCGTAAAGGCGTCGAAGATCAGGATGAAGCCGGCCAGCAGAATCAGAAAATAGTAAAAGAAGCGCTGAAGAAGGTAGATATCGATCAGCATGGGGAAGGAAACGGTGTCGCCTTCGGGAACTGCGGCGCGATGCTCGGTTACGGAAGGCTTGGGCTCGCCGCCATTGGCTTTCGGTATTTTTCCGTTGCTGATCGGAATGGGAATGGGCGCGGCTTGCGATTCCAGACGCTGAGTAGGACGGTTGCGGCGGAAAAGAGAATCAACCCAGGCGACGATGGGGTTTGGCTTACGAACTTTTTCGATGCGGCGGAGGAAAAAGATTCCTACGGCCAGCGAAACGATGTTGGCGCCCCACACCCCGAGCCAGGGCGAAACCGAACCCTGTTGAGCCATGTGCGAGCCGGTGACGAACACGAAATAATAGCCGCCGATCAGAATTAGGGTCAGGATCAAGCCAGCTGCGCGGCCGCCGCGGCGCGGGCGGACGCCGATGGGAACTCCCAGGAGCGCGAAGAGTAGGCAGGCAGCGGGAAAAGCAATGCGGCGCTGAAACTCGACGCGAGCGTCACGCCAGTCCGGGCCGTCGTCGGCGCGAAGCTGCCTCATGGAGCGCTCAGCGTTGGAAAGGGCTACGTTTTTAGGACCGATGGAGGCGCTGGCCAAATCGACGGGAATGTCGCTTTGGCCGAAGGTCGTAACGTTATAGTGGTTGGGTTCCTTGGGGTCATATTCATGCTGGCTGCCCTGGCCCAGAGCCAATTCAATCTGATCGGCCGACTGGCCTTCGATCACCTGGGCATCCTGGGCGAGGGTCACGCTGGTGGAGGACGCCGTCCCCGATGACGCCAAGAACACTCCCTGCCATCGAGTCGCCGCCGCTTCCACATCTTGTACATATAATATAAGGTGCGGAAATCGCTCGTCGAAGACCCGCGGCTGAATGGCGTAGGCGGCTTGTGACATCAGGACGCGTTCTTCCAGATTGCGCAGGGTGCGAATTGCGGCGGGGCTGATCCAAAACGTCAAAATCAAGGTTCCGAAGGCGCAGGCCAGGGCGACGACTCCGATCGGCAGGAGCAGGCGGCGCAGGCTGATGCCGGAGGCGTGTAGCGCTACGATTTCGCTATCGGCGGAGAGGCGCCCGAGGCCGATCAGCACTCCGACCAGGACGGCCATGGGCACGGTGAAGGCCAGGACTGGAGTGAGCGAGCAGAGAAAGATCAGCGAAACGGTGCCGACGCCGCCGGAGTGACGGACGACCAGGTCCATCAGGCGAACGAGCTGCGGAACGAAGAAGACGAAGGTAAATACGGCGAGTCCCAGCAGGGAATGCGAGGCCACTTCGCGGCCGATGTACTTATCGAGAAGGCGCATTTGGGTGAACGGCAAATTCTAGCATGGTCGTACGGCTGGGTTTGGTCGCAAACGAATAGAGGTCCCATCGTCACGAAGGATTCTCCTTTGAACGACGGCTTGGTGATGTTCTTGTTAAGTCGATAAGGCGTTTTACCTAAGGAACTTTGAATTGACGCGCGTGAATCTGGTTTTAATTTGGCACATGCATCAGCCACAGTATCGGGACCCGGCTACGGGAAGCTATTTGCTGCCGTGGACGCGATTGCATGCGCTGAAAGACTACTGGGGGATGGTCAAGATTCTCGGAGAATTTCCCGGAGTGCACGCGACGTACAATTTTGTGCCGCTTTTGGCGGCGCAGATTGAAGAATATGCCAGCGGAAAATTTCGGGAGCCTTGGTTCGAGCTGGCGTTCGCGGTGGCTGATGCGCTGAAAGGCGAGCAGAAACGCGAAATACTGGAGCGCGCGTTTCAGGTGAATGACAATTACGTGCAGCGCTGGCCGCGCTTCGCGGAATTGCAAGCGCGGGTGCGGTCGGGCGGGGCGGAAGCGTGTGTGGCGCAGTTTGAGGCGCGCGACTGGCGGGATTTGCAACTGTTGTCGCAGCTGGCCTGGATGGACGAGGAATATATCGCGAAAGACCCAATCGTGAACGCGCTGGCGGCGAAAGGAAAAGATTACAGCGAAGCGGACAAAAACGCGCTGCGCGAAAAACAACTCGAACTGATTGGCGCGGTTTTGCCGGAATACCGGCTGGCGGCCGAACGCGGGCAGATCGAAATTTCGACGACTCCGTACTACCACCCGATTCTTCCGCTCTTGTGCGATACCGATGTCGCGCACGTCTCGAATCCGCATACTCCGCTGCCGCAACCGGCTTTTCGCTATCCCGACGATGCCCGGGAGCATCTGGTGCGCGCGCGGAAATATCACCAGCGCGTTTTCGGCAAGTCTCCAGCGGGCTTGTGGCCGTCGGAAGGGTCGGTCTCAGATGCGTCGCTGGAAATCGCGATGGACCTGGGATTCAAATGGTTCGCGACCGATGAAGGCGTGCTGGGACGCACGCGCAACGAAGGATTTTTACGCGACCCCAGCGGTTATCCGGAGAATGGGCCGGATTTGTACACGCCGTGGAAGCTGGAACGCGGCGGACGATCGGCGTACGGATTTTTCCGGGATCACTACATTTCGGATCTAGTCGGATTCGTGTACAGCCGGATGGGCGCGGTTGCGGCTGCTGAAGATTTGCATCGCAGAATTCGAGCGATTGGAGATCGCGCACCAGGCGGGCGCACCGCGACGGTCAGCGTAATCCTCGACGGCGAAAATGCCTGGGAATATTACCCGGAAAACGGCCGGCAGTTTTTGCGCGAGTTTTATCGCCGGGTGCAGAACGATCCGGAAATTCGGGCACTGACCGCGAGCGAAGCGGTGGAAGCGAACGCAGACGCTCCGGTGATGCGCGGAATTTTTCCAGCGTCGTGGATCAACGCGAATTTCGATGTGTGGATCGGGCATCGCGAAGATGTGCGCGCCTGGGATTTGCTGCGCGACGCACGCGAAGCGTACGGACAGGCGGCGCTCCACGCGTCGTCGAATGGCAAGAATTCCAGCGCGAATCTGGAACGCGCGTTTGAGGCGGTGCTGGCAGCCGAAGGCAGCGACTGGAATTGGTGGTACGGGCCGGAACATGGCTCGGCGAACGACCGGGAATTTGACGAGCTGTACCGCAAGCACCTGACCGAAATTTACGCGGCGCTTGGCCAGCAGGCGCCGGACTCCTTGGCGCGGCCGATCAAGAAGGCGCCGGAGCATGGACGGCGTGAACCGCCCGAGACGTATTTGCAGGTCGATGTGGACGGGCGAGAATCGAGTTATTTCGAATGGCTGGGTTCCGGGCTCTACGCCACGGACCCGCAGGGCGGGACGATGCATGGGCATCGACGCGTCCTCGGTGAGCTGCGGTTTGGATTCAGCGAAACGCATTTTTATTTACGAATCGATCCCGAGCCGGCCACGATTGCGGAAATTCCCAATTTTCAATTGCGGGTGACTTTGTGGGATTCGCGGGAGACGCGCATCACCGTGCGGGTGCAGCAGGGGAAATTCGCGGGGTGTGTGTTGGAGCAAAGTGGAGTCTGTCTGCTGCATCCCGAAGGTTTGGTCAACGCGGGCTACGGGAAAATTATTGAAGTGGGAGTGGCGAAAGAGACTTTCGATTTGAGCGCGCAGAAATCGCTGATGGTGAGCGTGGCGCTGTGGGAAGGTGGATTGCCGATTGAGGTGCTGCCGATCGATGGGCTGCTGGATATCCCGTTGGGTGTGGAAAATTTTGCTTGGGAATTGCAAGCGTGAGCGTTTCGGAAAAGATTAAAAACGTGGAACATTCACGCAGAGAAAGGCGGAGAAAGGACTGAGGGCACGGAGACTTCGGCGTGATCGCGCGATTGAAGGATGGTTGTTGAATCTACTTGCTGTTGCCGTTGGTTGAAGATTTGGTTTGCTGGGCCGCCCAGCGCTGGCGCACTCCGGCCACGAATTTTGTTTTGTCCGCTCTGATTTGCCGCACCAACTCCTGATTGCCTACATCTTCGTGGCTCGCGGACCACAGAACCATTTCGGCCATCACCGGCGCGAGATCGATTCCTTTGGTCGTCAGACGGTAAATCACTTTGCGGCCGTCCTCGGGGTCGCGTTGAGGGGTGATGATCCCGTGTTTTTCCAGGTCGCGCAGGCGGTCGGCGAGAATGTTGGTGGCGATGCGTTCGTGCGATTCCAGGAACTGCTTGTACGAATGGAAATTGCGCAACATCATGTCGCGGACGATGAGCAGCGACCAGCGATCGCCCAGGATTTCGATGGACGCGTTGAGCGGGCAGCCCGAGCGCCGTTTGGGGGCCGGGTTTATTTTTGGCACGAGCGTAACCTTACCATGCTCACTTGCGTTTCACAAGTAATGAGCGAGGCGAGTGAAGTCGGACCGACGCCCAAAATTAGAACCGAGGAGGAATCATATGTCGAGCGCAAGCCAGAAAGTTCAGGAATCGAACGACCAGACAGCGATTCGGGCGGTGCTCGAATCGGTGGCGAAGGCACACTACGATAAAAACGCGGCGGGAATCGTCGCGCCCTATGCCCCAGACGCGGAGCTCTACAGCCTGGCGCCGCCATTGCGGCACGTGGGCATGAAAACGAACGAAATACAGGCTTGGCTGGACACTTGGGAAGGGTCCATTGAACGCGAGGTGCGCGATTTGAAAATTGCGGTCACCGGCGATTTCGCGCTGGTCCACGGGTAGTATCGCCTGGGTGGCACGCCGAAATCGGCCGGGCGGCCGATCAGTTTCTGGATGCGGGCGACGGTGGCGTTGCGGCGCGAAGGGAACGGCTGGCAGATTGTTCACGAACACGTCTCGGTGCCGTTTTACATGGATGGGAGTTTGCGGCCCGCGTTCGATTTGCAGCCCTATGTTCGTGGCGCCGGTCACACCGTTGGGTCACGCAGGGTAAGCGTGACCGCCTGCGCCGGACAACATATCTTGACTTTGCGGGGTATTCAGTAGATATTCCGCCTAACCCCTTGCAGTAGTCCGCTTGGTTTTACACAACTCAGGGCAGGATTGTCGGCGGTATTTGCGTCGCCAGGCTGGAACGGAATTTTGTTCCCGCGGAGGGCGACGTGCGTTTGAAATTATTTTTTGGTGCTCTTTTCGGCTGCTCACTGCTGTGTGCGGCATTTCTGCAGATTCATTCCTCGCCTCACCCTCCTGTAGTAAGAACTTCGGGAGCGCCGGTCACTCGGCCCAAGTTCTCAGTCCCGCTTGCGTTCGAACCGAATTTAGGGCAGGCAGAGCCGCGCGCGGAATTTACCGGTCGCTCCGGAGGATTGAGTGTTCTGCTGACGAACGCGGGAATCGAGTTCGCGGCAGGCGGACTGCGGACGAAATCTCATGCGTCACGCAACGTCAGTCTGAACTTTTTCAGCTTCCGGAATCGAACGAACGCGAAGCATTCGAAACTGGCCTGGCACGGGGAGCAGCGCGCGGCCGGCGAGACGAATTATTTTCTGGGTAACGACCCGGGGCGGTGGCGGACGCATGTGCCGCAATTTATGAGTGCCGTGGCGCGGGGCGTGGTGCCGGGCGTCGACCTGGTGGCGTACGGCAACGACGCACGGTTGGAATACGATTTGCGGCTTGCGCCGGGCTCGCGACCCGCGGATCTGCGGATAGCGATTTCCGGAGAGAGAAATCTGCGGGTCGACGCGGCGGGCGATTTGGTGATGGCGTTCGGCTCGCACCAACTGCGCATGAAAAAGCCGGTGATGTACCAAGAAACGGCTGGGCCGCGCGCGATGGAAAAGTCGAGTAGCGCGAAAACATTTGTGGATGGAAGCTACATTCTGGAGGCCGACGGTTCGGTGGGATTTTCAGTTGGGGCGTATGACCGAACGACCATGCTGGTGATCGATCCGTCGTTAAGCGTGGGATACGCGACGTTTCTGGGCGGCACGGGAGACGACCGGGCGAAGAGCGTGGCTATCGATACGACGGGGAAAATATATATCGGCGGGACCACCACGTCGGTGGGTACGTTTGTCGAGACTTCGGGAACCGAACTGGGTCCGGAGAATGGGAGCCCGATTTATTTCATCGCCAAGATCGATCCGACGCAAAGCGGATTGAGTTCGCTGGTGTATCTGACTTTCATCGGCGGCTCGGGAAGCCAGGCCGGCGGCGAGATCGCGGTGGATGCCAATGGAAACGTGGCGCTGGCCGGCGTGACCACCTCGGCGGATTATCCGGTGACGGATGCGAGCACGTTGACGGCGGGAGCGGGCGGGATCGCCGTAAATGATGCGAGCGTCACCGAAATTGATCCGACTGGCGCGAAGCTGGTGTACTCGACCTTGTTTGGAGGGAATGGAAATGAGGCGACGCTCGGGGCCGGCGGGATTGCGTTCGATTCCCTGGGGGATATTTATGTAGGGATGGATACGAAGTCCACAAACTTGACGGTGACGCCGGCGGCCACGCCGGGGCCGTTCCAATCCGTATATGGCGGCGGAAGCAGCGACGGATTTTTAGCGGTGTTTCAACCGGTGGTCACGGCACCGGCGGTGCATTTGAAATATTGCACGTATTTGGGAATCAACGCGCAGGCGACGGTGACCGGCATCGCCGTGGACTCCGTGGGCAATGCGTACCTGGCGGGTTATACCTCCGACCCGCTGGGAACGCTGGCGACGACCAACGGCTTCCAGACGATATATGGCGGCGGAAACTACAACGGATTCGTGATGAAGATCCTGCCTTCGGGAATGGGACCGCAGGATTTGTCTTACGGAACATTTTTAGGCGGAAGCGTATTGGATCAAGCGCTGGCGATTGCGGTGGGCCAGCCGGCCCTGCCCGGAACGGTTTATGTGACCGGCACGACGCAGTCGCCCAATTTTCCGGTGAACGGAGCGATCGCGCCGTTGCAAAGCACGCTGAATGGAAGTGCCAACGCATTCGTGGCGGTGATCGCGCAACTTTCGAGCGGCGCCACCACGCTGATCTATTCCAGTTATTTGGGTGGTTCGCAATCCGATGCCGGGCTGGGAATTTTCTTCGCGGCGTCGAACCAGATTTACGTGACCGGCTCCACGAAATCATGGGATTTTCCGTGGCAATTTAATTTTCAGACGTTCAGCGGCGACCAAGATGCGTTCGTCGCGGAAATCGACCCGGATTCGGCCGGCGCGGCATCGTTGCTGTACGCGACGCCGCTGGGCGGGACCGCGCCCGCTGGAGTGACGGCGACGGCGCAAGGAAATGGTATCGCGGCTGATGTATTGGGTAATTTTTATGTGGCGGGCGCGACCAACGCTGGAAATTTTCCCGTGGCGAGCAATCCGAACAACGGAATACAGCTGACCTGCGCCAGCTGCCAGCAGAATCCGCCGCTGAATGACGGGTTCCTGGTGCAAGGCGTACCGAGCAGCGCGACGGCGCCGAGTGTTGCCTTCAATGTGGGCCAAGTGAATTTGGGGACGCAGCCGGTAGGATCGACCATGGTGCCGCCGGCGGGCGTGGCACTTACCAATACCGGGGATGCGCCGCTGGGGATATCGGCAGTGACCATTACCGGCCAAAACCTCGCGGACTTTTCGCTGATCGGATCATCCGCCTGCACTACGGCGCCAGTTCTGCCGGGCAAAGAGTGCACGTTTGAGGTTGGATTCGTGGCTTCGCAGATTGGACCGGAGCAGGCTTTTCTCACCTTCACCGACAACGGGCCGGCTGGGTCGCAGACTTTGCTGTTGCTCGGCGCCGGGGCGGGCCCGCTGGCGCAAGTCACACCCAGCGCGGTTAATTTTGGAAATCAGCAGATCAACACCACCAGCGGCACGCTGTATGTGACGCTGACCAACGCCGGAAACCAGCCGCTTTCGTTTACCGATTTGTTTTCGGGACCGGACCAGGCGCAATTCTCGCCGACTCAGGGCACCGTCTGCCCGTCGCCGATGCTGAATACCGGGCAGACCTGCGTGCTGGCATTTTCCTTCGAGCCAATTGCAGCAAGGACTTACAACGCGACGCTGACCTTTACCGACAATTCCGGAGGCGTCGCCGGAGCCCAGCAGGTGGTGCTGTTGAGCGGAGTGGGAACCACGGGTGGGACGCCGGTGTTGACGATCGGTCCAGCGTCGCTGGATTTTGGATCGCAGACCGTTGGAGTCACCAGTGCGACGCAGAATCTATTGTTCACGAACGCCGGGACGGCCGAACTGGACATTTCCAGTTTTGCGATTGCCGGTTCGAATTCGACCAGCTTCGGATACGTGGCGCGAGGCGCGAACGCCTGCGCGTTGCCGTCGCCAAAACTCACGGCCGGAGCGAGCTGTACGTTGTCGGTAGATTTCATGCCGATCGCGGCGGGACCAGTTACGGCGGCGCTGAGCGTGATCGATAATGCGGCCGGAGGTCCGCAGAGCGCGGCACTAGCCGGAAACGGGGGCACGGTGGGAATCTCGGTTTCGAAAAACAGTGTGAATTTTGGCGATGGAACGGTGGGAAGCGCCAGCCCGCCGGTAACGGTGAACGTGACGAACACCGGAACCCTGCCGGTGGCCTTAGTGATCACGAACACCGACGCGGCGGATTTTCCGGAGAACGGATGCAGCGCTGGGGCGCCGATGGGAGCGGGTCAAGTGTGTGCGCTCAACATCAGTTTCGCTCCGCAGCAGCCGGGAACCGCCGAGCTGACGGCCGTGATTCAGATTTCGGGAAACGCGCCGCAAAATCCGCTGATCATCAAACTGTCGGGACAGCCGGAACAGGCGGCGGCTACGGTCACGCCCGCCGGACCTTTGATGTTTGGCTCGCAGCTGGTCGGGACTTCGAGTGCGGCGCAGAACGTGACCATCACGAATTCGGGCATGACGGGAACGACTTTGACGGTGGGGACCCCGGCGATTACTCCCGCGGCCTCGGCGAATTATTTCGAGCTGGCGAATAGCTGCAAAACCGGTCTGGCAGCAGGCGCGGTGTGCACGATTGGTGTGACGTTCGCGCCGCCTGCGGCTGGGGCTAACGCGCAGTGCGGGTCAACGGCCGGACCGCAGAACAGCCTGTTGAAAATTTTTGACAACGATCCGGCCAGCCCGCAGATGTTGATGATGTCCGGAGTGGCACAGGATTATTGCCTGACTTCGTCGGGCGGGATGACTGCGACGGTAACGGCCGGAGGCACCGCGGGATTTCCGATGGCGGCGCAGGCCCAGGGCTTTAGCGGAGCTGTGGCGCTGACGTGCACCGCGACCGTTCCGCAAGGAGTGTGCAGCGTAACGCCGGCGAGCGTGATGCTGAGCGGGGTCGCACCGGTTTCCTTTGAGGTGAGTGTTACGACGACGGCGGCAGTGACGAGCGCGTCGAGTGCGGCGTTGGGGGGCGGGCCCGGTGCTGCGGGTTTGATTCGTTTTGTGGTGTGTGCGCTTGGAGTTTTGATCCTGTGCGGTTTGATGGGGCGCGCCAGCGAGTCAGAGTTAGATGTTCAGCGCGTTCGCGGTCAGGTATTTCGATTGGCGCAAGCCGGTGTAGTTCTCGTCATGCTTGCGGTGGGATTGGCGGCGTGCTTCGGAGGCCCAGGCGCGGCGGTGCAGCCGCTGCCGGGAACTCCGGCGGGAACTTATCCGTTGACGGTGACCGGAACGGCGGCGGGCGCGACGCGGACGGTTGGCCTGACACTGACCGTGCAGTAATTCGTCGAGCACGTTGTGGTCGTGGCGCGGATTCGAGTGACCCCCCCCGATTAATTTTGAGGTTCGGCGAAGTTCACATCGAAGAGAGGTTCTTCGTCGCAAGAAACGCTCTGGATGACGGCCAAGGGCGCGTGGACGAGGGAGATCGATTGCGACGATTGGACGGATCGCGGACGGATGGCGTTAAACAGAAATCGCACACGTGCGATTTGTTGCCGAGGGCTCTTAGAAAACTTTGATGGCGAGGTCGCGGGGGCTGCCGCCTAGCGGGATTAACCCCGTCGGCGGGCGGGGCGGCGAGAGGCTGGCTTGGCCGGTGGGTAGGAATTTGGTGCGGAT
>Ga0302176_10000424_pt1 | contig 25967 bp, 20 predicted proteins | sample I_Palsa_E1_1_FD_198787 | JGI IMG/M metagenome (GOLD analysis project Ga0302176, IMG submission 198787) | Peat permafrost microbial communities from Stordalen Mire near Abisko, Sweden - I_Palsa_E1_1 | ecosystem: Environmental > Terrestrial > Soil > Palsa > Peat permafrost | place: Sweden...
TCGGCACCCGCGGCCCTGGCGAACAAAAACTCGAAACCGACCGCCGCCGCATTCGCGACCGCGTCAGCAAAATCAATCAAGCCATCGAAACGGTTCGCCGCCAGCGCACCACGCGCCGCCGCGCCCGACAGGCCGTCCCGCTCGGCATGATCGCGCTGGTCGGTTACACCAACGCCGGCAAATCCACCTTATTTAATGCGCTGACCCATTCCGACGTGCTCACCTCGTCCAAAATGTTCGCCACGCTCGATCCCACCGTTCGCGCCGTGCGTCTCCCGTCGCGTCGCCGCGTGCTCCTCTCCGACACGGTAGGTTTTCTCCGCGACCTCCCGCCGGATCTGATCGCCGCTTTCCGCGCCACCCTCGAAGAAGTTCAGGAAGCCGCGCTGATCGTCCAGGTCAGTGACATCTCCAATCCCAATCACGCCAGCCAGGATGCCGACGTGATGAAAGTCCTTACCGACCTCGGCGTCCAGGATCGTCCGCGCCTGCAAGTCTTCAACAAAACCGATCTGCTTTCCGCCGAAGATCTCGCCACGCTGCTCAAAGCCAACGGTCGCAGCGCCAATAAAATTTTCACCTCCGCCGTCACCGGCTACGGACTCGAAGATCTCTTAGCCCGCATGGACGCGGAACTTCCCATCGATCCGCTCGTGCATCTTCATCTACGAATTCCAATTTCCGACGGCCGTCACTTGTCGCTGGTGCACGCTTCCGGCACCGTTCTCGATTCCAAAGTTCTCGACAATCACATGGTTCTCGAAGCCGACCTGCCCGAATCCCTCGCTCGCCGCCTCGATGACTTTGTGATTCCAGCCTCAGCTCTTCCCACCACTCGAACTCAATCGAAGGAAGCGAAAATCTAAAATCCCCCGGGTCGCCGCTAGCCATTGACCCATAAAGATTTGCCCCCTCCAATCCTCCATTCTGTGGAAATCGTTGTGGAAAAGGACCCCCTAAAACCAGGCCGCGATTTGTCCTTTAAATTGACCGTTTTGTCAGCGCCCGGGTCCATGACCATTGTAAGTCATTGAAAAAACAGACCATTATTTGCGGTGCAGCAAGGCCTTTCCCACAATGGAACGCACCCCTCGACCACAAACTCTCTCCCTAGCTTTTGCACAGATTTGCAGCGGTCACATGTGCTAACCGTTACTAGCACAGGGATTTGCCGCGCGCTCCATCCCGCTGTTTTTCATCTCGTTGTCTCCTTGGTCCGGAGCAAATCGTACCGTTGACTCGACCGAATCCCAGGCTTATAGTGAACGGGTCCATCACAAACAGCCCAGCGCGCGTCGAATTGATCGTCCGGGAACTCAATGAATCTGCCCAATAGTCTGACGACCCTGCGCATCTTTTTTGTTCCTCTGCTTGTCGTCGTCCTGCTCACTCGCCAACCAAATTTCAATTTTCTGGGCCTGCCGATTCATTTTGAAGTTTGGGGGGTGCTGATTCTGATCGTCGCCGCCTCCACCGACATGATGGACGGCTACCTCGCCCGCAAACGCAAAGAAATAACCACGCTGGGAATTCTCCTCGATCCCATCGCCGATAAACTTCTGATTTCCGCCGCATTCATTTCGCTGGTTGAAATGGGTCTGATGCAAGCCTGGATGGTGGTCATCATCATCGGCCGTGAATTTATGGTCATGGGCCTGCGCGAAATTGCGTCGGTGGAAGGCCTCATCATCCCGGCATCGCCGCTCGGCAAAGTGAAAATGATTTTGCAGGTGGCCGCCGGCTGCGCCGTAATCCTCACCGCGAATCACCCCGCGCTGAAGCCCCTGGGCACCACCCTGCTTTGGCTGGTCGTCATCAGCGCCGTCGCTTCCGCCGCCCATTACTTCCACATGTTCTGGAGCCAGATCAATTTCCGCGTGCAGCAACGCCGCCGCGCCGTGCTGCTCGTCAACCAGGAAGAAAAACCGCAAGACATCCTCACCCGCTAGCCTCCGAGCTCGCTCGACCGGTCCTTGCCCCGACGTTCAGACGACGTTCAGACGCGCTGTTTCTTTGCTGCGGTCGCGGCTTCAGGCGCGATAACAGCCCCGTAGCCCAAACGGGCTTTAGCCCCGGAAGCTCCCGATCTCGCCCAACCCAAAAAAAATCGCCCGGATCGAAATCCGGGCGATCGGCTAATTCTGAATTTGTTACAAAACCTGCTCTACTCGATCTCTACATAATCCCCGACGAAAAATTCCCGCAGCGAAAAAGTCGTCAGCACCGTCGCCGAATTCGGCCCGGTGCGCAACACCACTCCTTCTCCGATCACTTCCCGCGGGGTATTGTCCCACTTCCATTTCTTCGGCGAACTTCCGAAGCCATACACTCGCCCGTAGATCGTGTCGTTGCTGGCCGCATCGAAAGCAAATCGCCGCGTCTGATAAGCCGTCTCGTGTTCCGTCCCGGTGTAGCGGAAAATTCGGAAGTAATCGCCCACCCGCACGCCCTGTTCCGCGCCCAGGTTCACAAAAAACACGTCATTCGTTCCCAGTTCCACTTGAAACGCTTTTCCGATCATCACCATCGCCGTCGCTTTCCCGCTGGACGGCGCGAACCGGTCGAATCCAGCGGCGGGTTTCAGCGGAGGCGCCGGGCGTTCCCTGAACGGCAGAATCACGTCGCCGCGCTGCACGTAATTGCAGGAATTTTCCACCTGCGCGATGGACGTATCGGGCCGCGTCACCACCACTCGCACTCGGCCTTCATCCTCCCACCACGTCCCCAGCTTCCTGCTGATCTCCGATTGCCATTTGCTCCAATCTTCTTCGGTCGGGTCCACTACCTTGCGGATCACCGAGAATTCGTCGCCCACTTTCACTCCGGCGCTGGCGCCCTTGTTCAGGTAAACGTAGTCGCCATCGGTGAAGGTGATCTTGTAGTTCGAGCCTTCTCCGGTAATCACGTAGGAATCCGTCGGCACCGCTTCGCTGGTGATCGTGCCGGTGCAATAGAGGTCTTTGCCGATGGGCACCGACGCCGCTGTCTGCGCCGAGGCCGCAACCCCCGAAAAGCTCAAAATCAGTCCCGCCAGGACAAGTTTCCCGCGCATGTTGCTCGCTCCTTTGAAATCGCGGCGCTGTGAAGACAAGCGCACCCCACAACCGTAGCCGATATGGCGACTGTAATAGGCGTACTGGGACCCGTCAAGACAATGGTTCGCCCCGCTTTACACATTGGGTACCGCGCCTGCAACCACTGCCTTACCTGTCCGTTAGGACAGGTTGCGGGGTCTCGCGCACCTGGTTGTCCGTAGAAGAGAGAGGACGGTTACTGCCTTACGCCTGTTTGATTCGGACGTCGCGATTCAGATCGATGATTTCCTGGGGATCGTCAACCTGGATGACGTCGGTAAAACCTGGAATCCGCGTTCTCTTCAATGAAATTACCAGCCCCTAATCGCCAGTTGGGGACCCATTTGTTTTATCGCATTTTCATCGCGCGGTATAGCGGCGCCAAAAACTCAGCTCAGGCTGACTTTGCCCGTCGCCAAATCATAGACGCCCGATTCCACTCTCAATTTGCCGGCCTTGATCGCCTCGCGAATCACCGGCGATGACGTGCGCAGCAATCCCGCCTGAATTTTCGCGTTCCCTGAGATCGCTTTATCCACATCGCCGCCGGATTGTTCCACCGCCGGGCGCAGATAAGGATACAGCGCGCTGATTTGTCCCGGCACGCTGTCCGCTTTCATCGCCGCTTTCAACGCGCCGCAATTGCTGTGACCCAGCACCAGCAGCACTTCCACGCCGAGCACCGCCACCCCATATTCCAGGCTGGCGATAATTTCCGGCGTCACCATATTTCCCGCCACGCGCGTCACAAAAATTTGCCCGATGGTCTGATCGAAGACCAGCTCCACCGGCACCCGCGAATCCGCGCAGGCCAGCACCGCCGCGAACGGCTCCTGTTTTTCCACGGTGTGATCTTTCAGCGCCGCCAGGTCGTGCTCGATGGAAGTCAGCTTGTTCGCCGCGAACCGTTCATTGCCGGCCATCAACGCCTTCAGCGCCTCATCCGGCGTCAACTTGCTTTGGGCGTAAGCCTCCGCGGGAGCAATCATCTCCACTCCCACTCGCACCGCGGTGCCAATCGCCGCCGTAGCCAACGCTCCTCCCAAAAATTCTCGTCGTCCGAACCCCGTCGTATCGCGCGCGCCCTCTGACATGTGTGTTTCCTCCCGAGATTCGGAACCGACTATGCCGATTGTCGGCCTAAAGTACCACCATTCGCCCAATTGTCTAATCCCATGACCGCCGATCAGCAGAGACGCCACGCGAACCTTCGCTCACGGAATGGCGGGCCCGCTCAGCGTCAGGGCGCGAGCGCGGGAGCCACCGCCGCCCACCGCTGTGCGTTCCTGCGAGTTTGCCGTTGCGATCGTGCGAAGCGGATAGTTTCCGATAGCCGCGTAAATCGGGAGCTGACTGGTGTGGCGCATCAAAACCAATTCCTGCGATAGGCGAACCACCAACTAAACACAGCGATTGGTATCGTCGCGGCCAGCGCCCACCATAGCGGCAAAAACAAATCGGCCGTCAGACCTAAAACCGCAAAAGACGCCCAGAAGAGCTTTTTCTCCATCGGCTTATCTTAGCGCTTCGAGCAGTGCTGCTACTCCTCACGAGCTGCGCCGATGAAAACGATATCGTTTGTGCCTTTGTATCGAGAAAAAGCGCTATTCTTGCTCTGTAGCAGTTCCTATCGAACGGTGGAGACAGAGATGGATAGATTTGAGGAATTCGGTCGGCGAATTGATGAAGAGCTTGCGCGTCTCCGCCAATACCTTGAGCAAGAAGTAGCGCCGGAGACCGAACGCCGTACCGCCTCATTTCTCCGGGAGGCGGCGAAGAAGCTGGAAGAAGCCGCGGCCAAGGTTGAGGCGAGAATTGCAGGGCGTCGGTCCTGACCGACCTTCGTACAGTTAAAGCGAGTCCCCATAAAAGTTAAAAGGGCGGCCCGGCAATCCGGACCGCCCTTTTTTCATCTCCGCCGGAAATCCTAACGACTACGGATTGCCAACGTTGGAGATGGTGGCCGTGGTGCCGTCGAATTTGGTGATGTTGACGGTGAACGGTTCGTTGTAGGTTTTGGCTTTGTCTTTGAGGAAGCTGAGTGCCACGGCTTCACCCAGCAACATGGAGGTGTCGCTGTCACTGCGCCAGTGGATGCCCGCATGGATACCGTGGCCGAAAGTGACGTTATGGCCCAGCTTGTTCAGTTCACCATTGACGGTGAGTTGCCCGGCGTCAGAGCCAGTATAGGGGTTCAGCGACAAGCCGTCGTCAGTGGGGACGACGGGATTGGGCACCACATAGGTACCGTCGAAGAAGAACTTCAGCACGGTGATGCAAGCGCCGCCGACGGTGCCGTGGCCCGTGGGATACGACGGATGGGCCGGCGACCCTTCAGGGAAAGCCAGGGACAGCAGCCAGCTGCCGTATTTGTTGAAGCTTTGCTGCAATCCCTGAGAATTGAGCACCACGTTACTCGGCTTCACATTGGACTCCGCGCCTTGTCCCGTTTTCACCAGTTGGATATTGCCGCCAAAGGCTTCGGGGCGAGGACGCAGGTGCACGAACCACTTTTGATACCAGACCACGTTGAGCGCCTTGACCGCAACATCGCCGAGCGTGGAGGCAAAATCGGGACCGCCGAAGGTGCCAAACCCATTTTCGATGCGGGAGTTGGCATAGGGATTTCCCGGGTTCACCGGGGCGCCAATGCCCATCAGCACCAGCAATGCATTGAAGTAGGCTTCGTACAAGACATCGACGTGGGTGAAGGCCGCCAGATCGCGCCCGCTGCGCCGGTAGCGCAACTGGGGATCGACCTGGTTGCGATTGCCGGTGTCGATGCCATTCTGAATTTCCAGCCACTCCTGAAAATTGGTGCCGTAATCGATGTTGGGCAGGTAGGTCAACTGTTGCTGGCCGATGGGCTGCGCACCAAAAACGGTGGGCTGAATAAAAAATTGGGACAGGTAGGGGCCAAGAGTCTCACCGGGGAAAATCCCGCGAAAAAGCAGGTTGGGTGTGACCTGACCGCTGCTGTTACGCGGCCCGAAATAGGTCGGCTGGGAGCCAAGTTCGGCCGCGGCAGACGCGGCGAGCGGGCTGGAGCCGTAGTCGGTGAAGGCTACGTCGCGCATCAAAGAGGCCCAGTAATGTTCGACCATCTCGGTACCGCTCTGGTCGCTGGCGATTCCAGGAGCCGGTGGAACTTGGGGCTGACCAAACTGCACGTTATCCAGAGCTTCCAGGTCGAAAGCCAAGCCGCCCTGTGGGCCGTTGAGGGTCCGGGTGCCGCCGAGCAGGATCTGCTCGAACTGCGAAAACTTCCCGCTGGCCAGCGCCTTTTTGAAGCTGTTGTACGACGAAGGGACCACGCGACCGTACTGATCGTGCTCAAGACACTTGGTGTAGGTGCCGCCCTTGTCCGCATAGCGGGCATCGTCACCATTGTTGACGTTGGTCGCCGCCGGCACCAGTGCATCGGAGGTCGCCTCGGTAACGCGGAGCGTGAACGCTTGCACGATTCGGGAATTCGTTACGCTCGAGGGCGCGGCCGGCGCCGAGGAAGCGGCGGATTGAGCGGAGGCTACTGCCGGCGCGGCAAGAGTGCCGGCCGCGATACTGGCAGCCACTCCCACTTGGCCCAGGAACTGGCGCCGATTCGAATTCGTCGGGGCCGTAACGGGTGGAGTATTTTCTTTTTCGAGCGCACCACTAGGACGATTCTTTACCTGACTCATGCGAGTCCTCCTTTTTCATCAGCTTTTGAAAAATACGGTACGGGCCTAGACGCGGGATTTCCGATTGCAGAGGTGGGAACCAAAGCTGAAGGGCTTACGCAGCGGTTTGGAAGGGCCGCGCCGGCCAAGGTCGGATCGAACGCCCAACCTCAAGCTCTTGAATCCACCAAATGGCGCGGAGCCTATCGCATCGTCAACTTCGACGCTACTGTACTGAAGAACAACATTGGTACAGGTCAGGGTTCGTTAGTTGGAACGGTAGGGTCAACGTGGTCAACAACCTGCGTCCTTGAGAGGTACAGTGCCACGTGGGACACGGGGTGCGCTTCAGCGAAATTCGGGATTTGATTTTTGGTTTAAGGGGCGACTTTCTCTCGACAGGACTTGCTGAGCAATGGACGGGAGAAGAAGTATGGAAATCAACGCAACCGTCTTCAGATTTCGCCAAACTTCGCCAATGTGGTGAATCTGTGGTGGTTCGACACTCAGATGGGAATTTTCGATCTGACCACAAGCCTTTGGCTGCTGTTCCGCGGATTACGGGTACCTCGCGCAGCGGATAATTGACCGGCAAAACAGGTGCCTGCGTATCAGCGCGAACGCCCGATACGTCGCGTTACCGGACATGTGGATTTGATCGGATTTCACATGTCCGGTAACGGCGTTTATCAGGAGTTGGGGCCGATAACTTGATGACGGATTTAGAGTGTGATATTGACGCTCCATGCATCCCTTAAATGTCGACCAGCGTGTTTGCGGTAGACGCCGTAATTTGACCGAATTCAGAACATTTCAAGTAGTCACACTGGTACTCGTCGGCACGATATGCGCCGCGACGATCGTGTCGCCGGCGCAAAACCCACCCCTGGCTTCAACATCTGCGGTGACGGAGCTTGTTTCCAGCCTCGCGGAGCCTTTCAAGCACCTAAAGGCCAAAAGCGTTGTAGTCCTTGATTTCAGAGGCGCCGATGGGAAAGAGGGCCCTGTCGGCAAATGGTTGGCCGATCAAATCTCGGTTGCGATCGAAAAACAATTTGCGAAGCTCCAGACTATTCCGCGTTCGCAATTGGGAATCGAAAATAGCAGTATCGTTTCCACTGATCCAGACGCTCTCTTCTTAATGGACGTTAAGCAGGCGCGCGCCGTCGGAGCCGATGTCTACGTCACCGGGAACTTCGCTAAAATTTCAGAAAGTCAAATTGGTCTATCGGTGACCATCGTTGGGTTGAAGGAACTAGAAAAAACGCACGAGACAAGAACCGCTATCATTCCGATTTCAAAGGATATTGCGAACCTAAGCACGGAACCGATTCCGGGCCTCGACCTTGAACGCGGAATTCCTCGCGCAGGAAAGGGCGGCATTTCCATGCCAATTTGCACTCATTGCCCTCAACCGCAATTTCCCAGAAACCAAACCAAAAGTGGCGTTGTCAAATTGGAAATAGTAGTAACGACGGACGGCCGCGCCGGAACCGTGACGGTGGTAACAGCTCCGACCCCCGAAATGGCTGCGAGCGCAGTGCGAGCCGTGCAGACTTGGCGCTTCAAACCTTCTCTCGGCTTTGACGGAAATCCGATAGAAACTATCGTCCCAATAGAATGCGACTTTCAGGTCCCCTAACTCCTGATAAGTGGAGTTACCGGACATTGAGATTTCTGATCGGCACTTGTCCGGTTACGGCGGCGGTCTCAATGGGTCGATGCAACACTCATCTAGATCCCGCACTGCATTGAAAACAACGGCCAAAGACGCTGGTTAAGTTAGATCGCCAGGAACGTTGGCCTGGCTAGGTTTTGCGCGCCTTAGCTAAACACGTCGGTTCTTCTGCGACCAGATGGATTTGCTCGCCGGCCGCGTAGAGCGAATCGCGCTCAGTGCTTTGCGGAACTCGCCGCCGTAGCGTGCGGCTCGCCGAAATAGGGAAAGTCCGGGCGCATCAGCCGCGTGTCGGGCGCCACCCCATCACCGAGGGCCGTGTTGGTGACCAGCGTGAGCATCACGTCCATCACGTCGTCGCCGAGGCCGCGGCCATTGAAGCCGGCAAAGCTGAATGACGCGGGCGTGTCCAGTTCATACGGCAGCACCCCAGGGCAGAGCCGCGCGAGGAGTTGCGTAGCGTAGGCGGATGGCTCGGCCGCTGAGTGCGCGAGCGCGGTGACTTTTTCCACAAAGTCGCGCATCGGTTTGGCGAACAGCGCCACGTCCTCCGCCGGGACCGCCCGGTTGTAGTTTTCCGCGGCTGCGTCGTGCAGCGAAGGATCGGACAGCAGCATGTGCGTGATCATCGGCAGGCCCCAACGCGATACCTGCACCTCCGGCGCGTGCCCGTAAAGCGATGCGGTGGCCCAGCCGTGCACCACACCTCGGCCGATCAGGCTGCTGGGGACCTCCAGCACGATGGCGGTAACATTCTTGCCGCCGAAAAAGTTCTGGCGATTCTGGAACGCTTCCGGGGCAAAGCGGTTTTCGGTCCACAGAGCTTTTCTGAAGTCGCCGAAACCGGCGCCATCGGCAGCGAACAGATCGGGCGCGAGGCCTGCGTAAGCCAGGCAGCCCTGATCCGCTTTCACCACGCCTCCCGTGTTCCCGGAAATGATCAGTTCGCCCTCGGCACCCTTCACCGCGTCCGCTCCGCCGGCGCGCCGCACCGCGAGGCTCTGAACGTGCCGGTGCTCGCCGCCACCGGCGTGCGCGGGCGCGCCGAACTGGACCTTGAAGGTGACGTCTTCGCGAAGATCGCGATCCGTGTCGAAGCGAAAGGCGTACAGTCCTTCCTCGCGGAAAGTGTCGGGCGCGCCCACTCCGGCGTTCGGATTCACGGTCAAAGCCATGACCGTTGTTCCGGGGCGGCCGCGAAACAAGTAGAAGTCGCAGATGTTAATTCGGGGATCTTCTTTTGCGGTAGGCGTATCGAAATGATGCGACATGGCGAAGCTTCTCCTAAGGGTTAGACCTGAGGCCAAAAGGTCAATCGCTCGGATGCAGGGTCCATCGGGCGATCATCCTCGACCGCCTCAAACTCATCGGAAGATTTTTCCAGTTTGGAATGTAAACGAGACAATTTCCAAGTCCTGATTGAGGCGACTCATCGGGACTCATGGATTACTTCCGGGTTGTCTACCATCGACCTCAGCGCGGATTTCCTTCCGCGTGAGCCTTCGCCAACCCGGGCGGCGTCAATACGTCCAGAATCATGGGTGCTCCAAACTGGGCACCCGTCAATCCGCCATCCACCATCAGCTCGACCGCGTTGACGTACGAAGAATCGTCCGAGGCGAGGAACAGCACGGCTTTGGCAACTTCTTCCGGCTCGCCCCAACGGCCCTGTGGAATCGCCGAAGAGAAGAACTTCGCCAACTTAGCAGAATCCTCTTCCGAAGCAGAGGCGCGGGGCCCGCGCTTCCAAATCGGAGTCTTGATCGCCCCTGGCGCCACAACATTCACGCGAATGTTGCGCGGCGCTAGATCGGCGGCGATGGAACGCGCCATCGCGACCAGACCACCCTTGGTGGCTGCATACGCGGCTACGCCAGGCTGGCCGAGGTAGTTATGTACCGACCCACTAAAGATGATGCTGCCGTTGTCGTTCATCAGCGGCACCATGGAGTTCACCGTAAAGAAAGCGGCATTGAGGTTGGTGTGGATCACGTTCTCAAAAATGGCTTCGTCGGTTGAGCCGGCAGGAGTCCGGCCGGAGATGCCGGCATTGGCGAAGACAATGTCGAGCTTCCCGAAATCTTTGGTCAGGTCGGCGAAGAGCCGCTTGCGATCTTCCCCAATGGTGACGTCAGTGCGGTAGCCGCGCGCGCTCGATCCAAGTTCGGCGATCGCGCTATCCAGGGTCGCCTGGTCGCGTCCGGTAATGGCGACCTGCGCGCCTTCCGCGATGAAAAGTCGGGCTGTGGCTAGACCGATGCCACTGTTGCCGCCGGTAATCAGAGCCTTCTTCCCTGTGAGCTTCATAGTCCCTCCTCTTTGTAGCACTCGCCAAACCGATGATTATCACAGGTGGAAGGATGCATTCAACAATCCGCTATCCCGTCGAGAACGCCGCCGCAAACCGGAATGGATTGTTAAGCAGTCCTTGCCCCGCTTCCCGGCGTCGCTTGGACGTGTACTCGCGTAACCGGACAAGATGTCCGGTAACGGCGTTAATCAGGACTTAGCCATTTGTCTAGGTCGTTGGCCCAGTAAGCGATCAGGCCCAAAACTCCTAGCCCAACCAGCCCAGCGGAAACAGACATCCAGGCGATGTGGTTGGCCTCTCCGACGTCTAGAAGTCCCATTCCAATTTGAGCGATTATGCAGATGAACGTTACTTGGGTTAAGACGCGCCATTTGTATGTAGCAGCGTCGACCGCCAAGAACATCGCGAACGACGGCGACAACAGTAGAAATCGTCCGTTAGACAGGCCGAGGTTATGGACATTATGGGCAATGAGGAAAACGCCGACGAGAATGACAAAGAGCGTCGTCAGACCAACTGTGGTCGAAATCGTCCGAACTCTTGAATCTGATGCTACCAACCAGAAACTAATATTAAATCCAACAATCGCTAAGAAAAGGAAGGTGCCAAAATCTGCGAAGCCTATCGTTGTCGAGCGCAAGTAACAGAGGCACAGCAATGCATAAACTGCAAAAGACGCGCCGAAGCCCAGAACCTTCCAGCCGATTTTCTTGGATAAAATGAACCACGACAAAGAATTCAAGAGCAATATTGCTGGAACAAAAAACCGGACGAAATCGTCACCGACCGGATTTCTGACCAGGTGAAACGCGATCGTAAGACACAAAAAGAACATAACCACGAGGGAATATGCTCGCTGGCTCATCAAGATTTGATCGAGCCTAGCACAGGAATTTGGCTAAGTCCTGATAAGTCGGGTCATCGGACATCTGCCGTACGAGAACTTCACATGTACGGTAGCGGCGTTTATTGGGAGTTAAGCAAAGACAACTTACGTTTTGTGGTTTTTTTCCCTTTGTGCACGAGTCATCCTAGTGGAAAGCGGCGGCGGGGCGCAAAAGCTTTGACGACCTAGCGTAGCGTAGTTCTGTGGGTCGAATTCTCACCCTCGGCCCACAATAGGAAGCGCCGAGGGTCTTTCTCGGCAGGCATCCACACTCAATTTGGCGGTTTCAAAGTCGTGGTGTAACCAGTTCCTTGCCAAAACTCGTCCGGCATTTTCAACTCCGGCTTGCCGATCCAACCTCGTTCAACCTCGATGTAATATTTCGTCCGATCCGCATTTGGATAGTAACGGACGCTCTGCAACGCAATGGGGTCCCATTGCCCTATATATCTTAGATTTGACAACGAGTCGGGATATTTTCCGTATCTCACCTTGTGCAACTCAATTAGCGCGACTGCCGTCTTCAAATGTTGATCGCCGAATAGGTCATCCGGCACCTTCGTAATCCCAGTCTTGACGATCGAACGAATCGCGAGAAGACCGCTGGCGACCACAACTAAAAGCGCAAGGCAGACCGCAATGATAACGGTGGACGAACGCCTCTTCGAAAGAGGTTCCGGTGGAAGAAGCGTGTTCATGACAGAAATTTATATCACACGGGACTCAAATCCTCATTAGTCGCGTTACCGGACAAATACCTTACTAGAACTTGAGAAGTCCGCTAAGGCCGTTAATCAGGCACATGGATCTGGCGTCGTTTAGAAATCCAGCGAGATCATCGTGTCAGAAGTCGAGGCGCATTTGAAACGCGACCATGCGGGGAGTGCTGTCGCCGCCAAGACCCACGCCGAGCAGTCCAGTGGGCGGCGACGTGGTGTATGTGAGCGCGCCGAACCCCGTCTGCGTCGTGGGCTTGCCCGGAACACCAGCCAGCACCATGCTCGGCAGAGCGAAATTCGGATGATTGAACACGTTGAAGAATTGAGTGTCGAATCGCAGTTTCACACCTTCGCTCAGGGAGAATGATTTGGTGAGATAGAAATCGCTCCACGCAAAATTGGGACCGCGCAAGGCGTTGCGGCCAAGGTTGCCAAACTGGCAGTCCTTCGGGTTGTCGCCGCCAACGCAGGCCCCAGTGCTGGGGTCCACGGCCGACACAAATGCATCGGGATTGAGCCACTGAACCGTGCCAGGCTGCGTGACTCCGGAGATCGACTTGTGTTCGTAGAGCGGCACACCCGGAACAGCGCTCGCGAATTGCGGCCCACTGCCATTTACGATGCCGTCTCCGCCTGCCGAATACGGCGTGCTCAGAACAGAAAACGGAATGCCGCTATGCCAAAAGGCGGTCCCCGACACCTGCCAGCCGTTCAATGCGTGGCCGAGAATCGTATTTTTCACCTTGATCGGCAGCTGATAGACGTATTGTGCATTGAAATTGTGGCGTATGTCGTAATCGCAGGGGCCGTAGTCGCGCGCCAGATCACCCGGCAGTGGCGACAGTATTCCTCCGGCCGAGAATTGAAGGAACCCACCGTTTGAAACTGTGTCCATGCAGCGGCTGAACGTGTAGTTGATTTGTCCCATCAGGCCATGGCCAATGCGTTTCATCGCCGACATTTGCAAACCGTTGTAGTGACTGCTCGCGCCCGTGGAAAATTGGGTCACGGCTCCAAACCTCGGATCGGTAGCTCGGGCGTAAGGAAACGGCGCGAAACAGCCGTCGCAGACGGTTTGAAAGCCATTCACCTGGGTCTGGTAAGGTTGGTTCACCGCGCGCGTTCCAACGTATTGCGCGTGAATGCTGACGGTGCTGCCCAACTCATGCTCCAAACCAAGACTCCACTCCAGGAAGTACGGCGCGTGAAGTTTTCCATCCGGCACCGCGGTGATCGCGACCGGGGGAAGACACGTTGTAAGGTTCGACTGCGCCGATGCGCAGGAAAGCTGGCCCTCGGCAAATCCTGAGTCGAATGTTTGGTTGGCGGCAACCGTCGCGTCAACCGCGCTGTTCGGAACTCCCGGCGCAATCGCGGTGCAGCCGAGTACGCCGTCGCAACCCGCCGATCCCGCTTTGCCTACGGTGCCCAGCAGGCCGCCCTGAAATGTTTTTACATACGGAGGGTTGACCCCGACCACGTCAGCGATGCTGCCCGGCAAGATGTCGCTGAAAACGCCGAAGCCGCCGCGCAGCACGGACTTGGAATCAAATTGCCACGCCAGCGCCGTTCGCGGTTGCAGGATTGCCAGGGGCGTCGATGAAAATACGTTACCGAGCCCGGTTTGAATGGCCGCATTCAGTGGCTGATTGACATCGTGGGGCACCCCGGCGAACGAGCCCCGCAGGCGCGCAATCTGATCGTGAGGATTGAGTGGATTCGAATTGAAGGTGTCTCGGATACCAAACGTCCAAGTCACCGTCCTGGAGATTTTCCAAGTGTCCTGCGCGTATAGATCCAAATTCAAGAAGTTAAAAGGCTCATTCGGCGAAGTAGGAAAAGTCTTGGTCGCGGTAGATGCCACGCCATAAATATATTGCGGCAGGCTGGTGTAGGTGACGGTCGGAACCGAGCCTTCCCCGAAGTCGTAATCATTCAGCCGCAGAAAACGCGTATTGGTTCCAAAACGAAGTTCGTGCGCGCCATGGCTCCATTCGAGGTTGTCGTTGATGAAAAACCGGGAAGCGCGTCGGCCCTGAATCCAGGTGTTGTCTAAGCCCCCCACCGTAGTGAACGGCGCATTCGCGCCGCTGCCCTGTAGCACGATCGGGAATGCGGCGAGTGTCTTCTGAAAATCTTCGGGGCCAAACAGGCTGCCGTACCAGGAAAAAGCAGGATTGAAATAATTCACCAGACTCTGCGAAAACACGTGTGTGTAACCTGCGGCAAACGAGTACAGTGGCTGCGGCGAGAGAGCGTTGAATATGGGGTTGATCGGGTCGGTATACGCGGCCTGCAGCCCGTTGTCGGTCTGAAAGCGATACCAAGTGGTGTTGTTCTCGTTCAGGTTGTAATCGATTCGGACGGTCTGCACCTGTTCATGATCGTCGCTCGAATGCGAAACGCTCTGGCGATTGGCGCAGCCATTGCCATCGTTCGCCACCGCCGGTGAACCTCCGCCAACATCGAAAGGGCAGCCCAAGACGGTCAGCGGCGTTCCGTTCGTATTTCCGTAAAGAGAAAACATCCGCTGATAGAACGGAACCAGCTGGGGGGCCGCGGGATAGATCGAACCTGTAAGCGAATCGGCTCCCCCCAGGGGCAGTTGCTGCAGTACGTAGTTCTGAAATGCTGCGGTTGGAACGGTAGTCGCCGTGACGATGGGCAGCGCAATTCGAACCCATTCGCTGTCAAAAAAAAAGAATAATTTGTCGTGGAGAATCGGACCGCCCACGCTGCCCCCGAAATGGTTCACCGTCGAGCGCGGTTTGTGATTTCCGGCGGTCGCATTGGTGAAATAGTCGGCGGCGTTGAACCTTGAGCCGTTCCACAGTTCGTACACGTTTCCATGAAACTGGTTCGATCCCGACTTCGTGACGTAATTGACTTGCGATGCTCCGTAACGCCCTTGATCCACCGCGTAGGAAAGCGTATTCACCGTCACTTCGGCGATTGAGTTCAATCCCAGCACCAGGTTGGTCGAAAGCCCGCTGTTGAGATTCGTCAGCGGGTCATTCGTCTCCAGCCCATCGACGATGTAGCCGTTCGAGAGAGCGGGAAGTCCATTGAACTCGACGTTGCCATACCCGTTTGTGCCGCCGACGAAATCATTGCCGCTCCCGGCGGTGTTCACCAGCGCGCCCGCGGCGAATTGCAATGGGTAAGTCAGATCACCGCCAGGGTTGGGAAGGTTTTCCAGCGCGGGCGCGTTCAGATTGGTGGAGGTGTTCGGGTTCTCCGGATTGATCAGTGGAGCTATTCCACTGACCTCGACCGTCTGATTGGAATGTGCCACCTGAAGCGTGAAATTCACCGTTTGCTTCTCGCCCAGGCCCGCCAGCACATTGTCGTTCTGCCGCGGCTCGAAACCTTCCGCCTTGACGCCAACCGAATACGCTCCGGGTTTTAACTGCGGAAAATTGAAACGGCCTTCCTCATCGGTCGTCGCGCTACGCCGGGCCCCGGTTTCGCGATTGGTAATGGTCACCGTAGCGCCGGGAATGGGCGCGTCGGTTGCGTCGGCGACCTGCCCCACGATCGCGCTGGTGGTTTCTCCCTGCGCCAGTGCTCGCGTAGGGCTAATCGACAGCAACGAACAGGCGAAAACAGACGCGCTGAAAATGGTACGCAATGTCATCGGTGACTCTCGAGGCCTGTCATGTTAACTGAGGTTAACCAGAAAAGTAAAGCGACGTGAATATATTCTGCTGCTGGGCTACGGCCACCAGCGGCTTGCATTTGATTTTGAATGTTGCAGAATATCTTGTGAGGCGCGAGATATGCGAACGGGCGCCAAAACTTCGCTATCCCTGAGAGAACGCGCGATTGCGTTTGCCATCCTAATCCTCATATTGTTGTTCGCAGCGTGGTTCGTGGGGAATGTTACCCGCCGGTTGGACACTCAATCAAGGAGCTGTACATCAGGCGACTGCGCTAAAGCGGGCGATTGATGTTTATTGCAATTTTCAACTCCTGATCAGTCGCGTTATCGGACATGTGGTTTTGCTCGGATTTCACTTAACGGGGAACGGCGGACTGGGTATGACGGCGGCTGGATGAATGATTTCGTAAAAGAGCTTATTTCGCTTTCACTCGTCGGCAAGTGCATTGCCGCAGTTGTCGGAGTCCTGTTCATCCACGCCACGTTTCGGGTGCTCGAAAAGTCGCTGCCCAGGCGCTTCGGCCGGGCCGACGCGCGTTACAAGGTCCGCAAGTTCGTCGTCTATTGCGGATACCTTGCGATTCTACTTTTCCTCGCCCTCCTCTTTGAAGATCGCTTGGGCCGCCTGAGCTTTGCCCTGGGCGTCGCTGGCGCGGGTGTGGCCGTGGCCCTCCAGGACGTGCTGGCGAGCATCGCAGGTGCTTTCTCGATCGGTTTTTCAAAACTGTACACCGTGGGCGACAGAATTCAGATCGGCGATACTCGCGGTGACGTGATTGACATCGGACTCCTGCGAACAACACTGATGGAAACGGGCAACTGGGTCAGCAAAGACCTGTACAACGGGCGAATCGCTCGCATCCCCAACAGCACCATCTTGAAAGGCTCCGTCTTCAACTACTCGCAAGGATTCCGATTCATCTGGGATGAGATTAAGGTTGTATTTACAGGCGCCAGCGACCCCCAACTTGCCAGGGCGATGCTTTCGAGGGTTGCCAAAGAAGCGATCGGTGAGTATCTGCTCGAGGCGCAGTCCTCCTGGCGAACTATGAGCGAAAATTATCAAAGCGTAAATCCTCCGTTGGAACCTACCGTCGCGCTGGTCGTCACTTCAGGATCGCTGGAGTTCACAGTCAGCTATGTTGTGGATTACACGAAACGAATTGCTAAGCAAGATCAGTTGTTCACGAAAATCGCACAGGAAGTCGCCGATAGCGACGGACGGCTCAAATGGGCATCACCGGCAATTACTGTCATAAGCCAGCCGGTGACTCCGGGGCCGACCGGGGCCCGCCAGAATCCGTCGAGCCCTAGCGCGGGCGAAGCGGCGAGTTCCTCAAGTCGTGATCGATGAGACAGTGCTCGTGAACCCCGTTTGTTCAGTTTCTTCTGCCGTTTCGCCCGCCCTCAAACCGCGCGCATGTCCGGCCTGACGAACCCCTCAAAAAAGGTTAGGATTACCAGCCTCCATGATCGGCCAAGACAAAATCTGCGCCGTCGTCGCCGCAGCCGACGCCCGCTCCATGTGGACCCAGTTCCGCCAGGCCTTGCCCCAAACGCGCACCATCGAGCTGCGCCTCGATTGGCTTCGTGACGACGTCGAAATCACCCACTTCCTCGCTCGCCTGCGTGCCGCAAAAAAAAATCGCGCCACGCTCATCGCCACCTGCCGTCGCCGCCCCGCCGGCGGCCTCTACCGCGGCACCGTCGCCAAACAATTGCTGCATCTCGCCGAAGCCATCCGCGCCGGCTGCGCCTGGTATGACCTCGACATCGAGACCTCCTCGGCCTGTCCGCCGGAATTGCTGAAGGTCATGCTTGGCAACGCGCACCGCATCGCCTCCGTCCACTATTTCCGCCGCTCGCCTTCCGACTACCAAGCTGTGATCTCGCGCCTGTCAAATTCCGGCGCGGATGTAATCAAAATCGCCGCCCAATGCGATTCCTTTGCCCAGACCGCGAAATTGCTTTCGCTCACTCGCTCTCATCGCAATGTAGTCGCGATCCCGATGGGCGAACTCAGCTCCCCCACGCGCATTCTCGCCCTGCGTGGCCGCAATGGTTTCGGCTATGCGCCCATCTCGACCAGCACTGCGCCCGGCCAAACTTCGCTGCCAACCCTGAAAAATCTGTATCGCGCCGACCGCCTCAACGCCCAAACGCAAATCTACGGCGTCATCGGCGATCCCATCGGCCATTCGCTTTCCCCGCATCTGCACAACGCCGGTTTCCAGGCCCGCCGCGTCAACGCCGTATTCCTTCCGTTTCTGGTCCCCGACCTCCGCGATTTTCTCGGCGCCGTTGCGCCATTCAAAATTTCCGGATTCGCCGTTACCATTCCACACAAGCAATCCATCATTCGCCATCTCGACGATTGCGATCCCGTCGCCGCAGCGATTGGCGCCGTCAACACCGTCGTCGTCCGCGCCAACGGAAAACTTTACGGCTATAACACCGACTACGTCGGCGTCCTCCGCGCCCTCGAACGCAGAATGCCGCTCCGCGGCAGTCGCGTCCTCATTTTTGGCGCAGGCGGCTCCGCCCGCGCCGTGGCCTTTGCGCTGGCCCGCGCCGGTTCCATCGTCTGCGTCTGCGCCCGCCGCCCCAAACCAGCCGCGGCTTTAGCTCGCGATGTCGGCGGCGAAACCATCCCCCGCGCGCGACTACGCACCGAATTCTTCGACGCCATCGTCAATACCACGCCCGTCGGCATGCACCCGCGCGTTTCCGAATCGCCGCTCGCAGTCCGCGAACTCAATTGCCACCTGCTCTTCGACCTGATCTACCGTCCGCGCGTCACCAAACTCATGCAACTTGCCGCGCGCCGCGGCATCGAAACTGTTTCAGGTCTCGACATGTTCATCGCTCAGGGCACCGCACAGTGGGAAATTTGGATGGGCCAGCGCGCCCCGCTCGCGCCCATGCGCCGCGCCGTTCTTCGGGCGCTCGCGCCTGCCGCCAAGCTCGCCGGAAAATCCCAGCCGGCCGCCTCACGCCCAAAAACCAAACGGCCGCCGCGATGATCCAGCCCGATTTCAAAACCTTCGCGCGCCTCGCCCGCCAAGGCAATCTCGTCCCGGTCTACGACACCTTCACCGCCGACCTGCTCACGCCCGTCGGCGCTCATCTGCGCATCGCGCACCGCGCAAAATATTCGTTTCTCCTCGAAAGCGTCGAAGGCGGCGAGAACATCGCCCGCTACACCTTCACTGGGGCGAATCCCGAAGAGGTCTTCCGCGCCCGCGGCGCCAGCTGCGCCATCGAATCCGCTGGTCGCGTCCGGCGGTCCACCGAAAATCCCATCGAACTCCTGCGCCAACTCTCGTCCCGCTACCGTCCCGTCCGCGTTCCCGGCGTTCCTCCGTTAATCGGCGGCGCCATCGGCTATTTCGCTTACGACATGGTCCGGCTGATCGAAAAAATCCCCGCCAGCGGCGCCGATGAAATCGGCCTCGACGATTGCGTCATGATGTTCTACCGCGGCCTGGTCGCTTTCGACCACGTCCGCCACCGCGTCTGGGTTGTCCAGAATGTTTTCACCGAAGGGAAGGGAACTCTGCGCCGGAAATATGACGCAGCCGCCCGCGAAATCCGCCGCACCCGCGCCAAGCTGGAGGGCCCGCTGCCGCGCGCGCCAAAAACCAAAGCGCACCAGCCACTCAAAGTAAAATCGAATTTCACCCGACCCGCATATCTCGCCGCCGTCGCCAAAGCAAAATCCTACATCCGCGCCGGTGATATTTTCCAAGTCGTCCCCAGCCAACGCTTCTCCGCGCCCACCACCGCCGACCCTTTCGAAATTTACCGCGCCCTGCGCGTCGTCAATCCATCCCCGTATTTGTATTACCTGAAATTAAACGACGTCTCCGTTGTCGGCAGCTCCCCCGAAATGCTGGTCAAAGTCCAGAACCGCAAAGTTTCCTACCGCCCCATCGCCGGCACTGTCCCGCGCGGCCACAGCGAATCCGAAGACCAGGCTTTCGAACAAATTCTGCTCGCCGATCCCAAAGAACGCGCCGAGCACATCATGCTCGTCGACCTCGGCCGCAACGACCTCGGCCGCGTCTGCGAATACGGCTCGGTCACCGTCGACCAATTAATGTTCGTCGAGCGCTATTCCCACGTGATGCATCTCGTCTCCAGCCTCAGCGGCAAATTGCGCGCAGGCCTCGACTGTTTCGACGCGCTCATGGCCTGTTTCCCGGCCGGCACCGTTTCCGGCGCCCCGAAAGTTCGCGCGATGCAGATCATCGACGAGCTCGAACCCACCCGCCGCGGCATTTATGCCGGCGCCATCCTCTATCTCGATTTTTCCGGCAATCTCGATTCCTGCATCGCCCTCCGCACGCTCGTCGCCAAAAATGGCCGCGCCTACATCCAGGCCGGCGGCGGCGTCGTCGCCGATTCCGTCCCCGAACGCGAGTATCAGGAAACCGTCAACAAAGCCCGCGCGATCGTCTCCGCGCTCGAAATCGCCCATAACCCCGGAAAAAAATCATGATCCTCCTCCTCGACAACTACGACTCCTTCACCTACAACCTCGCCCAGTATCTCGGCCAGATGGGCCAGCAACTCGATGTCCGCCGCAACGACCAAATCACTCTCGACCAAGTCGCCGCCCTGCGCCCCGAACGTATCCTTATATCTCCCGGCCCCTGCACTCCCAAGGAAGCCGGTATCAGCGTCCCGCTCATCCAGCGTTTCGCCGGAGAAATTCCCATTCTCGGCGTTTGCCTCGGCCATCAAGCCATCGGCGCCGCTTTCGGCGGCCGCGTCATTCGCGCGCAAAAACTGATGCACGGTAAAACCAGCGAAATCGAACACGACGGCCGTGGCGTTTTCCAGAATCTGCCCAAGCCTTTCACCGCCACCCGCTACCATTCGCTCATCGTCGAACGCGAATCTCTTCCCAGCGAACTCGAAATTTCCGCCCAAACCGACGACGGCGTCATCATGGGCCTGCGCCACCGCAAATTCCGCATTGAAGGCGTGCAGTTCCATCCCGAATCCGTGCTGACCACTTCCGGTTTCGATTTGCTGAAAAATTTCCTTAATCTGTAGAACGCGCCCCTAATCCATTCATGACCGCCAGCTACCACTTCCGACTTTCCACCGCCGCAGCGCTGGTCGTGATGTCGCTCGTGTTATTCGCGGCCCGTCCGGCGCCGGCGCAGGAAAACGCATCTCGCATCTACCTTGGCTTCGACGTAAACGAATATCCCGGCGATCAGGCCCTGCCAGCCCTCCGCAAAACCTTCGCCTTCGCCGGCTATTGGCTCAACGTTCCTCCCGGCGCCGACCAAAACAACTGGACCGGCCAGCGCGCCGAGTTCGTCAAAAACAATTTCGGTTTCCTCGTCTTGTTCAATGGCCGGCTCGATAAAGAACTCACTTCTTCCGCTCACGCCGCGGAGCTGGCCGCGCTTGACGCCCAGACCGCAGTCGCCGCCGCCCAGCGCGAAGGCTTTCCTGCCAACACAATTATTTTCTTAGACCAGGAAGAAGGCGGCCGACTGCTCGACGAACAAATGGCCTACGTGCTGCACTGGATCGACGCGATTAACGCCGCCGGTTTTCGCCCCGGAATTTATTGTTCAGGTATGCCGGTCAAGGAAGGAAAAACCACCATCACCACCGCGCAGGACCTACACCAACACCAGGGAAGCCGCGCTATCGCCTATTTCATCTACAACGATAAATGCCCGCCATCACCCGGCTGCGCACTCCCCAAAAATCCGCCGCCACCCGCATCCAGCGGCATTTCCTTCGCCGCCGTCTGGCAATTTGCCCAGTCCCCGCGCCGCCGTGAATTCACCAAAAGTTGCGCAGCCACTTACCGCGCAGACGGCAACTGCTACCCGCCACCAAACGCCGCCACTGCAGCCTCCCAAACCAACGACGGAATTTTTCTCGATCTCGATTCCGCCACCTCGCCCGACCCCTCAGCCGGCCGCTGAGCGAAACGCCACCAGGGCCTCAAGCTTTTCTCGCGCCGCTCCCGAATCAATCGACTCTGCCGCGAGCCGCACTCCCTCCAAAAAGTCCGCAGCCTTTCCCGCCACCACCAGCGCCGCCGCTGCATTCGCCAGCACTATCTCCCGCTGCGCTCCGTGCTCGCGATACAGCAGCGAACGTCCCAGAATCTTGTGCATGATCCCGGCATTTTCCTTCGCGTCTCCGCCCCGAATCGCTTCCAGCGGCGCCCGCTTCAATCCAAAATCCTCCGGCGTCACCGAAAAATTCCGCACCTCGCCGTCGCGCCATTCCGAAACAAAAGTCTCCCCGCTCAGTGAAATTTCATCCAGCCCGTCCGCCCCGTGTACCACCATCGCGCGCTTCACTCCCAGCTCGCCCAGTGCCCCGGCCACCAGCGCGGTCAGTTTCGCGTCATAAACCCCCGCCATCTGCACCGACGCTTTCGCCGGATTCGTCAGCGGCCCCAGCAAATTGAAAACCGTCCGCACTCCAATTTGCTTGCGCGCCTCGCTGGCATGTCGCGTCGCCGCATGCATGGCCGGCGCAAATAAAAACCCGATTCCAATCTCCTCAATCGCCTGCGCAATCCCCGCCGCCGGCAAATCGATCGCCACTCCCAGCGCCTCCAACACATCCGCCGATCCGCTGCGCCCACCGGTAGACCGGTTTCCGTGTTTCGCCACCCGCACGCCCGCGCCCGCCACCACAAACGCCACCACCGTCGAAATATTAAACGTCCCGCGCGCGTCGCCGCCCGTCCCGCACGTATCAATCAGCGTCTCGTTCAAAATTCTGTGTCCGGCGGGGAAAATCGTCGCCGCCCGCCGCCGCATCGCCGTCGCCAGGCCGACCACCTCATCGATCGTCTCGCCTTTTGCCCGCAGGGCCAGCAGCAACGCGATGATCTGCTCGGTGCCCAATTCGCCGGACAGAATCTGCTCCATCACCGACTCGGCTTCGGCTCGTGATAAATTTTCGCCCGCCGTAATCTTGTCGAGCAGGTCGCTAATCACCAGATCGCCTTCATTTCCAGCGCCCACGCCGCTCCTTGCCCGGCTTTCCGCTTCCGGGTAAACTGGGTAGCTTTAATTTCCCGAAATTTTAGCACTATTCAAGGCGACCCCCCGGAAGCCGATGGAGCCCGCATGAAGATTCACGAATACCAGGCCAAAGCGATCCTCGCCAAATTTGGTGTGCCGGTCCCGCGCGGCGAAGTGGTTGTAAAAAAGGATGAAGCCCGCGCCGTCGCCCAGCGCCTCGGCACCCATGTGGTCGTGGTCAAAGCCCAGATTCATGCCGGCGGTCGCGGCAAAGCGGGCGGCGTCAAGCTCGCCAAATCACCCGACGAAGCCTTGAATCACGCCGGACAAATTCTGGGCATGACTTTGGTCACGCCCCAGACCGGCGAAGAAGGCCGCGTCGTCCGCCGCCTGCTGATCGAAGAAGGTCTCGACATCAAGCGCGAACTGTATGTCGGCGTGCTGGTCGACCGCGAAGTAGGCGCGCCGATTTTCATGGTCAGCGCCGCCGGCGGCATGGAAATCGAAGAAGTGGCCAAGGATAATCCTGAAGCGATTCTCAAGGAAAAAATCGATCCGACCGTCGGCTTCCAGCCTTTTCAGGCCCGCAAACTTGCCTTCGGCCTCGGCCTCACCCCGGAACAAGTCAACGCCGCCGTTCCGTTTTTTCAATCGCTCTACCGCGCCTTCATCGAAACCGATGCTTCGATGATCGAAATTAATCCCTGCGTCGTCACCGGCGACGGGAAAATGTACGCGCTCGACGCCAAAGTAACCTTCGACGACAACGCCTTGTATCGTCATCCCGAATTCAAAGATCTACGCGACCTCGACGAAGAAACTCCCCTCGAAGTCGAAGCTTCCAAATTCAAACTCAACTACATCAAGCTCGATGGCGACATCGCCTGCATGGTCAACGGCGCCGGTCTGGCCATGGCCACCATGGACATCATTAAGCTCAGCGGTGGCAGCCCCGCGAACTTTCTCGATGTCGGCGGCGGCGCTTCGGAAGATCAGGTCAAAAATGCGTTTCGCCTGCTGCTCAGCGATCCCAACGTCAAAGCCGTCTTCGTCAATATTTTCGGCGGCATTTTGCGCTGCGACATTCTGGCCAGCGGCGTCGTCAACGCCGCCAAGGAATTGAAATTCAAAGTTCCGGTCATCGTGCGCATGGAAGGAACCAACGTGAAACAGGGTAAAGAGATTCTGAAAAACTCCGGCTTTAATTTCACCGTCGCCGATGGCATGAAGGACGGCGCGCAAAAAGCCGTGGCCCTCGCCGGGGGTGCGCAGTGAGCGTTCTGATCGATAACCACACTCGCCTGATCGTGCAGGGCCTCACCGGCCGCGAAGGTAGCTTCCACGCCCAGCAGATGCTCGACTACGGCACCAAAGTCGTCGCCGGCGTCACTCCCGGAAAAGGTGGCACCAAGCATCTCGGCGTTCCGGTTTTCAATACCGTTGCCGACGCAGTGAAAGCGACGCGCGCCAACGCTTCGGTAATTTTCGTTCCGCCGCCATTTGCGGCCGACGCCATTCTCGAAGCCATGGAAGCGCAGCTTCCACTGGTCATTTGCATCACCGAAGGCGTGCCCACCCTCGATATGGTTCGCGTCGCTGCTGCTCTGAAAAATTCCAAGACGCGCCTGATCGGCCCGAATTGCCCGGGGATTATTTCGCCCGGCAAATGCAAAATCGGAATTATGCCCGCGTCGATTCACAAACAGGGCAACGTCGGCGTGGTCAGCCGCAGCGGAACGCTCACCTACGAAGCGGTCGACCAGCTCACTCATCTCGGCATCGGCCAGTCCACCTGCATCGGCATCGGCGGCGATCCGATCATCGGCACCAGCTTTCTCGATGCGATTCGCATGTTCAACGAAGATCCGGGCACGCACGCCATCGTCATGATCGGCGAAATCGGCGGCAACGCCGAAGAAGCCGCGGCCGATTACATCAAGAAGCACGTCAAGAAACCGGTGGTCGGCTTTATTTGCGGGCAAACTGCGCCTCCGGGCCGTCGCATGGGCCACGCCGGCGCCATCATCAGCGGCGGCCACGGAACCGCGGCCGAAAAATACAAAGCGATGCGCGCGGCCGGCATTCACACCGTGCAGAGCCCTGCGGATATCGGCAGCACCCTCGCCAGCTATCTGCATAAATCGAAATCCAAGTCGTCGGCAAAGAAATCGGCGCCGGCGAAGCCCAAGAAGTCAGCGAAGACATCAAAACGAAAGTAACTCACCATCTTTCGTCGCAAATTTATCTTAAAGCCCAGGAGATTACCCGAATGGCTGTGGAAAGAACTCTCGCAATTATCAAGCCGGACGCCGTAGGCCGCGGCCTGACCGCGGACATCATCAGCCGCATTCATGCGGCAAAATTCCAAATTGTCGCGATCAAATCGTTGCGCCTTGGCAAAAAGCAGGCCGAAGGTTTCTACGCCGTTCACCGCGAACGCCCGTTCTTCGGCGAACTCACCGCCTTCATGAGCGCCGGTAAAGCCGTGGTCATGGTTCTCGAAGCGGAAAACGCCATCGCCAAATGGCGCGATACCATGGGCGCGACGGATCCGGCCAAAGCCGCCCACGGCACCATTCGCAAGGAACTCGGCGAAAGCATTCAATACAATTGCACCCACGGCTCGGATGCGGCGGAAACCGCCGCCGCCGAAATTAGCTATTTCTTTTCTGGCGCCGAACTGGCCTGAAAAACCAAGACCTGAAAAACCAAGACCTGAAAATCTAAGCCCGGCACCGGAACTTCCGGTGCCAGTTTCTTTTCCCGCTCCTGTTTTCCGCCCTGCTCCCTTCGCGCTCATCTGCCGACTTCAGGTAGAATGTCCGCATACTCGGACAAAATGGATTCCGCGCGCGAACTCGGAAAACTGCTCGTGGTTTGTGGCCTGGTGTTGGCCGTCGCCGGCTGTTTCCTCGCCTTCTCCGGTAAATTGCCTTTTCGCCTGGGCCGCCTGCCCGGCGATA
>Ga0302176_10000427_pt1 | contig 25927 bp, 29 predicted proteins | sample I_Palsa_E1_1_FD_198787 | JGI IMG/M metagenome (GOLD analysis project Ga0302176, IMG submission 198787) | Peat permafrost microbial communities from Stordalen Mire near Abisko, Sweden - I_Palsa_E1_1 | ecosystem: Environmental > Terrestrial > Soil > Palsa > Peat permafrost | place: Sweden...
GGACTCGCTCCGCGCTCGCGATCAACACGCGCAATGGAAACGCGATACCCACAGGGCTACGAGCCGGTCAGGCCATACCACGCCAGCCCTGCTTTCGCTCCCAGCCAGCGGAACGGCTCGTTCGGAATGTAATCGAGGCTCGCGTTCAAGAACGGATAAGCGTTCCACTGTTCGTCGCGGCCGGCCTCGAAGTCCGCGATGATTCGTCCGAACACCGAGGTCAAATTCACGCCGTGGCCGCTGTAGCCCAGCCCGTAGAAAATGTTGTTGCGTCTGCCGGTGCGGCCCACGGACGGCGCTTCATCGAGCGACCAGTCAATAAGTCCACTCCATGCCGCTTCGAATTCGACGCCCTCGAGCCTGGGGTAGAGTCGCACGAGTTCGCGCTGCAACTGCTCGTAGTGCGGCGCGGCCTCGCCCGCATCCGCAAGACGATTGTTGAAGGAATAGCTCGGCCGGCCTCCTCCGATATGGATGCGATTGTCGCGCGTGAGCCCAAGATAAATCACTTCCGTCCGGCTGTCGTTGAACGGCGCGCGCTTCTGCCATCCGATTCCGGCGCGTTGCTCTTCGCTCAGCGGCGGTGTGATGGCCACGTATTCGCGCACCGGCACAATCGAGTTTCGGAAATAGCCCAGTCGAGGCGTGAATGCATTGGTCCCCAGCACCAGCGATTTTGCCCTTACCGTGAATCCGCCCGCCGTGTGCAAGATGTGCTCGGCGCCTTCCTCGATGTTCGCCACCACCGTGTTTTCATAAATCTCCGCGCCCGCGGATTCCGCGGCCGCCTTCCACATGTGCACAAGCTTCATGGGGTGAACGTGTCCGGCGTTGGGGTCGAAGAATGCACCTTCGTAGATCCCCGTTCCGATGGCAGCGGCAACTTGTTCCTTGCCCCAGAACTCAACCGGAATCCCCGCCGCCCTGGCCGCCCGCACATATTCCTGCGCGGCTTTCACATCGCCGGAATCGTTGAGCACTTGCAGCGCCCCGTTCGTTTCGAGTTCGCAATCGATGCCGGTGGCCGCGCTGAGTTTCAACAGAGTTTGAATGTTCTGCGCGGTGAGATCATAAATTCTTTTGTCGGCCGCGGGGTCGGCGCTGAGCTGCATGTAGCGATCGTCGGTCAGGTTCAGCACCATGGCGCCGTTTCGTCCCGAGGCGCCGCTGCCGCAGCCCTGTGCTTCCAGCAGCACCACGCGCTTGTGCGGCGAAACAGTGCGGATGTAATACGCGGCGGAAAGCCCGGTGAAGCCGCCGCCGATCACCGCGACATCGGCAGCAATGCTTTCCGTAAGAGGCGGATTCGCGGGCGGCTGGCTTCTGGCCCAGTAGCTACGGTTGGGTTCGAAAACCATTGGTTCGCGCCATATCTTGGGAGAAATCTGGTTCAAGCCCACGGCGCCCAGCGCCGCACCGCCTCCCGCGAGCGCGGCGTTCTTCAAAAATCGGCGGCGGCTTGAGCTCTCTTGCATGCGGGGATGTCGGAACGTGTGAGGTTAAAGCGGGCGGTGCGCCTGGGCAAGTTAATAAACAGCGCGATTTGCGTGGCGGGGGCGAGCAATGTAACAATACTCCCCCATGAGAAAACAACTTACGAACGCAGTAATCTTATTAGCAGCCGGAATGATGCTGGCCGGAAACGCGCGCGCACAGCAGAATCCGGCCCCGAACTCCAAACAAAATCCCGCTCCCAAGCCGGCTACACCTCCGGGTGCCAAGACCGATCAGGACGCGGCGGACGAAAGCCAAAGCTCCTCACCGCTCAAGACCGACAAAGAGAAGCGCAGCTATGCGATCGGAATGGACCTGGGAACCAAGCTGCGCAAACAGTCTGTCGAGGTGGACAGCGATCTCCTGATGCAAGGCTATAAGGACGCGCTGGCCGGCGACAAGACTCTGCTCACCGACGAACAAGTCCACGCCATCTTCGTGCAGCTGGGAGCGGAGATTCGCAAGGCACAGGAGGCAAAAGTGAAGCAGGCCGCAGATGCCAACAAGCAAGAGGGCGAAGCGTTTCTCGCCGATAACAAGAGCAAGCCGGGCGTGGTGGTACTGCCCAGCGGCCTGCAATACAAGATCCTCACCGAAGGTACCGGACCAACACCCACTCCGGGAGACAGTGTCGTCTGCGATTATCGCGGCACGCTCATCAACGGCAAGGAATTCGACAGCTCGTACAAGCGCGGCCAACCAGCCACCTTTCCCGTCACTGGCGTCATCAAGGGCTGGACCGAAGCGCTGCAACTAATGCCCGTGGGATCGAAGTGGCAGCTTTTCGTTCCCGCCGAATTGGGCTACGGAGCGCGTGGCGCGGGCGGCGACATCGGGCCCAACTCGACCCTGATATTCGAGGTCGAATTGATATCGATTAAGCCGAAACCCGAGCCGAAAGCTGAGCCGGGAGCGGGCGACGACAAGAAGGACGACACGCAAAAAGACAAGCAGAAGTGATGCGGGATTTTCACTTCTCGCAAGCTTCTTAAGAACTTGCCAGATACCGGTGCACGAAGGTGACCGCCATGGCCCCTTCGCCCACGGCAGAGGCGCACCGCTTCACGGAACCGTGCCGCACATCTCCGGCGGCGAACAATCCGGGCACGCTCGTCTCCAGATAATACGGACTCCGCTCGAGTGGCCACTTTTTCGGATAGTGGCCGTGTTGTTGCAGATCGGGCCCGGTAATCAGATACCCGTCCGCGTCTCGAACAATGCCAGCCTCCGCGGCCCATTCCGTGTGGGGCTGTCCTCCCAGGCATAGAAACAGCCAGCGGGTCTCGACCGTCTGCCTCTCGCCGGTTTGACTGTTGGTCAGCGTGACCGTGCGCAACATGTGATCGCCGTCGAGCGCCGTGACTTTGGTGAACGACAGCACCTCGATCTTCGGCGAGGCCAGAATGCGGTCCACCAGATATTGCGAGAGAGTTTGCTTGAGGCCGTCGCCGCGAATCACCATGGTCACTTTGCTCGCGTAACGCGAGAAGTGCATGGCCGCTTGTCCGGCGGAATTTCCTCCTCCGACCACCAGAACGTGCTCGTTGGTGCAGAGCACGGCTTCGCTGGCTCCCGCGCCGTAATACACTCCCACTCCGTAGAACTTCTCTTCGTTTTCGAGATTCAAGCGCCGATAGCTCACGCCGGTAGCGCAAATCGTGGCATGCGCCACGATCTTCGTGCCGTCCTTCAGGTAGCCGGTTCCTTTGCCGGGTTGGAACTCGCCGCGCACGCCCTCGCGCAACATCAGAATCTCAGCTCCGAACCTGCACGCCTGATGGCGCGCGCGCTCGGCCAGATCGGCGCCGCTGATGCCGTCGGGAAAGCCGAGGTAGTTCTCAATCTTGGAACTGGTTCCGGCTTGCCCGCCTACCACGTAGCGCTCGATCAGCACCGTTTTCAAGCCTTCGGAGGCGCCGTAAACGGCAGCGCTCAGCCCCGCGGGTCCGGCGCCATAAATCGCCAGGTCATATTCCGAGCGACGCGGGTCGTGGAACCACCCGAGCTTGTCGGCGATTTGGCGTACGGTAGGGCACTCCATGCGCGTTCCGTCCGCGAAGACGCACACCGGCAAGCGCGCATCGCTCAGAGAATCCACTCCAAGTTCGCGGGCCTGTTCCTCGCTCTTGAGTTCGACCCACTCGAAGGGCACGTCGCCTCGATGTAGGAAGTCGCGAAGAGAATAGGCGCGGGCGGATTCCGATCGTCCAAAGACTCTTACGCTGGGAGACTCGTTCACATGGTCGGCCATGACTTCTCCTTACCGCAAATTTCGGTTTCGCGCAGGAACCAAGGATAGTGCTTAGATGTGGGGAGCGTGCAAATCGCTTCAGGGACGCGCGACCGCCGAGCAGATCGGCCCCGCCATCCGAGTTTCATTTACTTTGCGCATCTTCCGCGGAGCGAATCTTCCAGAGAATCTGGCGCATCATGCCGAGCCAAATCACCGCATCGCGCGCGGGCAGATTCAGCCGGCGGACCACCCGGCGAATGCGCGCGTCCGCGTCAGCCACGCGCCGCATTTCAAGGAAACCGCTGGCGTGCAGCACCTCCAGAAGCTTGGCCGTGATGCGCTCGACTTCCGCAGCCGTCGCGCGCGGCAATTTTTCCGGCTGCCGCGGCGCCTTCGCGTCGCGAATGAGTTCGTACAGGCAGACCGCCACCGCCTGCCCCAAATTCATCGAAATGTTTTCTTCGTGCGTGGGAATGCGTATCAGCCAGTGGCAGTGGCTCAGGTCCTCGTTCGATAGGCCGAATTTTTCGGAGCCGAATAGCAGCGCGACGCGGCTGGACCGCAACCGTCTGCGGATTAGCCGCGCGCCGTCTTCAAGCCGCCGCAGCGGATGATGCAGGTTCCGGTGGCGCACCGCCGTCGTCCCCACCACCAGAGTGCAGTCGCCCACCGCTTCGGCCACGCTTTTGTACTGTTCGGCCGATGCCAGCACGGACGAAGCGCCCACCGCCGAGCGTGCCTCGCGAAACGCGGGCTCGTACGGATTCACCACACGCAAGCGGCGGAAGCCAAAGTTGCTCATCGCGCGGGCTGCCGCGCCGATGTTGAGCGGATTGCGCGTGGAAACGAGCAGAACGCGCAGGCGGTCGAATTCGGACGAGGTCGGCAAGGGATGCTTATTCTAAATCATGCGCGGACATGTTTGCTGCAGGAAAGCCTCGCGGCGCTGGATCTCCGCGATTCCGCGCTACGGCTGCGGATCGGGCCGGTCGCCCACGGTGAAGTACGTGCAATCAGGGTGCTGGAAGACAAGCGCGCTGACGCTCGCTTCCGGGTCCATCATCATTCCTTCGGTGAGATGTACGCCAATCTCTTCCGGCTGCAAGAGCATCCAGATACCCGCTTGGTCATCAAGATTGGGGCACGCGGGATAACCGAAGCTGTAGCGCTTGCCGCGATAGCGCGAGACGAAACGCTCGGCCATGGTCAGCGTAGGCGGATCGGGGAAGCCCCAGTCTTCGCGGATCCTGCGGTGCAGCCATTCGGCGCAAGCCTCCGCGGTTTCGATTGCCAGCGCCTGCATGCCGTGCGAAAAAAGATAGCGCCCGGCGGCTTTGGCTTCTTCCGCCTTCTCGCGTACGCCCGCTCCCGCGGTGACCACGAACAACGCCAGATGATCGCGCCCCGTGTTTCCCGACGGCAAAATGTAATCGCTCAGGCATAGCTTGTCCGCGAGTCTCTGGCGCTGAAAATGAAATTTGTGTGCGGGAGCATCTTTGCCCGGCGCGAATAGCGCGATCGAATTTCCCTGCCGCTCGGCTTCGAAGAATTGCCACACCGCCGATATCTTCATGAACGTGGCAGCTTCGGCCTTTACTTCTTCCATGCTATGGAAAAGCTCGAGCGCGCGGGGATCGCGTTCCGCCAGGGCCTTCTCAAAGTTGCCCCGAAAGCCGAGATGGCGGCCGAAAATCATGTAGGGATTGATGTAGCTCCAAACTTCGTTCAGGTCCGGAACGCCTCGCACTTTGCGCTCAAGATAGGCTACCGGCGGGATGGGCAAGCCCGTGCGAATTCGGGGAGAGCGCTCTTCGTCGGCTGGTCCCAGCGGCAGAGGCGCGGCTTCTTCGATGACCGCCGTTCCCACGTGCGTGTTCTCCCGCAGCACGGCGCCTCGCTGCGCCGGATCGCTCAAATGATTCATCAGCCGCAAGCCGGTCATGGCGTCCTTCGCGTAGCAGACTGCTGTCGCGTACTGCGGAGCGATTTTCAATCGCGTGAACTTCTCCGAGAGCGCCGCGCCGCCCACCAGCAACGGCACCTGGATTCCGGCTTCGCGCAGATCGGTCGCAGTGATCACCATCTGCTGCGCGCTTTTCACCAGCAGCCCGGAAAGCCCGATCGCGTCGGGACGATGTTCGCGATGCGCGCGAATCAATTCCTCGGGCGGAACCTTGATGCCCAGGTTGATCACGTCGTAGCCGTTATTCTTCAAAATGATTTCGACCAAATTCTTGCCGATATCGTGGACGTCGCCCTTCACCGTCGCCAAAATCACTTTGGCGCGCTTTTCGACGTCAGCCTTCTCCATGAATTGTTCCAGATGGCTGACCGCCGCTTTCATGGCCTCCGCCGATTGCAGAACTTCCGCGACGATCAATTCATTATTGTTGAAGAGCCGCCCGACCTCGGCCATCCCGGTCATCAGCGGGCCATTGATGATATCGAGCGGCGAAATTCCCTCCGCGCGTTTTCGATTCAAATCATCGACCAGACCGTCCTTCGAGCCTTCCAGAATGTAATTCGAGAGGCGCTGGTCGAGCGGCAGGTCCGCGGCCCGCTCTTTCTTGCGCGATCCCGCCGCGCGGAAGTGCGCGGTGATGGCCGCGATGTGAAACTGGTTGATCGCAGCCTTCTGCTCGGGCGATTGCGCGCGCCAATCAGCCGGGGCGCTCCGCAAATGTTCGGCTTCCGGATGGTCCGCGGGCACATTCGACGGTGGAGTGTTGAAGAGCAGGTCTTCCGCGAGCTTGCGTTCGTGCTCCGGGATCGACCCGAAGCGTTCGATGCGCTCCGCGTTGACGATGGCAAGATCGAGCCCCGCTTTGGTGCAGTGATAAAGAAAGACCGAGTTCACCACCTCGCGGGCTCCGGGCGGCAAACCGAAAGACACGTTGGAAATTCCGAGCACGGTGCGCACGTACGGAATCCGCCGCTTGATCAGCCGAATCCCTTCGATCGTTTCCACCGCCCCGCCGATGTAATTCGTGTCCCCCGTCCCGCAAGGAAATACGAGCGGATCGAAAATTATGTTTTCGGCATGAATGGCGAATTTCTCCGTCAGCAATTTATCTGAGCGCTCGGCGATTTCGAGCTTTCGCTCGCGCGTGAAGGCCTGTGCCTGCACCGGATCTTCATCAATACAGCCGACGATGATGGCCGCTCCATACGACCTGGCCAGCGGGCAAACGCGCTCGAACTTTTCCTCGCCATCCTCGAGATTGATCGAATTGATGATGCTCTTGCCCTGGCAATAGGTCAGCGCAAGCTCGATGGCGCGGGCGTCCGTGGTATCAATCATGATGGGAACTTTGATTTTGCGGATGAGCTGGTCGTAGAACGGAGGGATATCGCTCATCTCGTCGCGGTCGGTGCTCTGCAGGCAGACATCCACGATGTGCGCACCGCTTTTCACCTGCCGCCGCGCGATTTCCGTGGCTTCTTCCCACTGTTCCGCGGCCACCAGACTTTTGAACAGGCGCGACCCGATCACATTCGTGCGCTCGCCGACCACCAGCGGCCGCGTGCTTTCTTCCGCTTCGATGATCTCGATCCCGGAATAAACGGCGCGATGCGCGGAACCAGCCGGACGCCGCGGCGTTTTACCCTCCGCCATCTGCGCGATGGCGCGAACGTGTTTTTCCGTCGTGCCGCAGCATCCGCCAACGATGTTGAGCCAACCGCGGTCCACGAATCGCTCGAGCTGCTGCGCGAGCGATTCGGGCGTCTCTTTGTACGTTCCCTCTTCGTTGGGCAAGCCCGCGTTGGGATAGCAGGAAACTCCGCGGCTGGTGAGCGATTGCAGCGTGCGCACGTGGTCGGTCATGAATTCCGGCCCGGTGGCGCAATTCAGGCCGAGCGAAATCAAATCCACATGATCGAGCGAAGCCCACAGCGATTCGATGCCTTGCCCCGCGAGCATCGTGCCCATGGGTTCGATGGTCACCGAAATCATAAGCGGAATAGGCTGGCCCAGTTCGCGGCTCAACTCCTGAATCGCAAGAACGCCGGCCTTGATGTTGCGCGTGTCCTGGCAAGTTTCCAGCAGCAGCATATCCGCGCCGCCCTCGATCAGCCCGCTGGCCTGCTCGTGATAATTGTTGCGAAGCTGTTCGAAGGTGATGCCGCCGGTCACGCTGATGGCTTTGGTGGTCGGACCCATGGAGCCGGCCACGAAGCGCGGCTTGGCTGGGGTTGCAAATTTGTCCGCCGCTTGGCGCGCAAGCTCGGCCGCCACACGGCTGATTTCCCGCGCGCGTTCGCCCAGGGAGTATTCCGCCAGCACCACCGGCGTGCTCCCGAAAGTATTTGTTTCGATAATGTCCGAGCCCGCCTCCAAATATTTGCGGTGGATTTCGGACACAACGTCCGGCCGGCTGATCACCAGGTATTCGTTGCATCCTTCCAGATGCGCTCCGCCGAAATCATCCGCGGTGAGATTGGCTTGCTGCAGCATGGTGCCCATCGCACCATCCAGAATCAGAATGCGCTCGCGCAACAATTCGCGTAGGGCCAAGCCCTGTTGGATCAGGTTTCTCATTTTCGCAAAAAACTGCCTGGAAGAATTCTAGCAGGGGACGCGGCGGCCCATCGGCAGCCAGGCACGCGGCAGTACGAGCTTGCAAACTCTAGGAAGATGGCGAAGGCGTTTCACTCACGGCACTGCTCAGAAATTCCACCGGAACGGACTTGGGCACCATGCCCGCGGCGGCGCCTCGCGCGAGAAGTTCCCGCACCGCGCGGCGTCCCTCTTCACCGTAATCGAGCGTCCAGCGATTCACGTACATGCCCACGAACTTATCCGCCAGCACCGGATCCATGTCCCGCGCAAATTGCAGCGCGTAATTCAGCGCGGCCTCGCGGTGTTCGAGCGCGTAAGAAACGCTCTCGCGGATTACGCGCGCGATCTGGCGTCCCAATTCCGGCCCGAGTTTGCGGCGAATCGCGTTCGCCCCCAGCGGAAGCGGAAGTCCGGTCGTCTCCTGCCACCACTGCCCCAGATCCACCACGCGATGCAAGCCAATCTGCGAGAAAAGAAGTTGACCTTCGTGAATCAGGAGCCCCGCCTCGACTTCCTTCGCTTGCACCGCGCCCAGAATTTTGTCGAACGGCATGGTTACCGTTTCAACGTTGGGCTCGAAAAGTTTCAGCGCCAGGTACGATGTCGTGAGCGTCCCGGGAATGGCGATTTTCCGTCCCGCCAGATCATTTTTCTTGATCGGGTGCCCAGCAACCACGATGGGCCCGTATCCTTCGCCGAAACTCGCCCCGCAATCCATCAGTACATACTTGTCGGCCACGAACGGGTAGGCGTAAAAGCTGATCGCGGTGACGTCGTACACTTCCTTGGCCGCCGCTTGGTTCAGCGATTCGATGTCGGACAATACGTGGGTGAATTTCACCCCGGGCAGGCGTACTTTCCCCGTGGCCAGGGCATAAAACATGAAGGCATCGTCGCTGTCGGGCGAATGCGCCAGCCGAATCTCCGCCGCTTTTGGTGAGGTTGCCGGTGTGGACATGCGCGTCCGTCCTGGCTCTCACAGGAAACGCTCACCCCGCGTAGGGCTGGGGAGACGCTGGTACGTGAGCGCCGTGCCCATTGCGGTCAAAATTACTTCGGTGTGTTCGTCTTCCGGCGTGAGTGCCGAATACTGCCACCAAAGAATAGCATACGCCACTGTCGTGCGTACAGGCCCGCTCGAAAGCCTCAGAGGTCGCCATTCGCACGCGCAACGCGACGTGGATCCTATTTCGGTGGCTGCCCGCCGCGCGCAATCCAGGCCGCGATATCCGCTACCGTTTCCTCCGCCACGTGATTCGGCGTTTCGTACTCCTGCGGAGTGGAAGGCCCGCTCCCGCTGATGAAAAGATGGTTCAAATCCGGGTAAAGCCGCAGCGTCACGTTCTTGTGCGTCAAAAGGACGTTCTTCCAGTCCGCGAAGTTTGACGGAGTCACCTGATAATCGCGCCCGCCCTGCAGAATCAGAATTGGAATCGTGAGTTTCGTGGCCGTCTGCACCGGATGATAGTCGCGCAGGTCGAGCCAGTACGAGCCGGGCGTGCTCGCGCCCAACAAAGGCACGGTGTCGCCGGGCTTCAGGTCCGGGCTTTCGATTTTCTTCTCTGTTTCTTCGGCCGAGGCGATTTGCTTTTGCGCCTCCGCTTCCGGCGCGCCGGCTTGCGCCGCGATATAGCGAATCTGCTCCACAATCAGTTTCTCGATCGGCCGCGTATTTGCTGCCAGCATCACAACCCCGGCAATTTGGGAATCCCCGGTAGCAATTCGCGGCGCGAGATAAGCCCCCAGGCTGTGCCCCAGCAAAAAAACACGCGCGGGATCAACCTTCGGCTGTTTAGCCAGCAGTGCCACGGCGGCCCGCGCGTCACTGATCACTTCATCTTCCACCGTCAGCTTGGCCGGATCATCACTGCTTTGAATTCCGTACTTCGACGTCCGCTTGGTATAGCGGAACACGGCGACGCCGCGGCTGCCGAGTCCCCAGGCCAGATCCTTGAACGGCTTGTTCGGGCCGATGGTCTCGTCCTGATCATTCGGCCCCGAGCCGTGCACCAGCACGACGGCAGGAAACGGACCGTCGCCTTTCGGCATCGTCAGCGTTCCGGGCAGTTCGAATTTTCCGTTCACTAGTGTCAGTGGCTGCTCGGTGAACGAATCGGGTTTGGCGTAGGCGGGAGGAATCCAATCCGGCTCGGCTTCCTGGTGCGGGCGAAAGTTCAGGCCGGCAATCTTTCCATCGGGATCGAAGGAGACATGCGCGTCCAAGACCACGTTCTCAAATTTGCAGGTCATGGTCACTACATCCAGTCCCTGCGTTTTGCTGCTCTTCGTGTCCACAATGGATTCGAACGCGCCAATCTGCTGAATCAGCCCTTTCCAGCTTTCGCCCAGCTTCCCGGGAGGCAAAGCTGCGGCCATCCGCTCGTCGTATTGCGCCTCGATTTTTTCAAATTGTCCTGCCGTGAGTTCTTGAACCACCTTCTGCGCGGCAATTTCCGGCCCGGACGCCTTCTGTGTTTCCTGAGCCGCGCACGCCAACGCAGCGAGGATGCAGGCCAGCGCCACTGCGCACGTTCTCATTTCGAATTCCTCTCGAGTAAGCGCAACGGCTGTCTCTCTGAAGAATATTTCTCGATCACTGTACGGTGGATTGCCCTTGATTTGGCAGCGGAGAAGCGTGGTGGGCCACGAGCAGCCATCCCTCGTCGCCGTGCACGAAAATATTGGTGGCTTGCACCATGGCGTCGTCAAAGCCGTCCGCAAACGCGGTGGTCACGTGTTCGGTGCAGGCCACCCAGCCCACATTTCCTTCAATGCGCACCCACACGGAGCTCAGCGCGATGCGCACGCGCCTGGCGTTGGCGAAAAGCCGGGCCCAGCGTTCGCGCACCTCGTCCCATCCGAGCAAAAGATCCCAGCCCGGATGCACGCACTCCACTTCTTCGTCATGGGCCCACACCGCTTCCATCTCCGCCAGGTCCAGCGATTCAAACGCGGCATAGAACCGGTTGTTTGCGGCGCGAACGCCATCCTCGGGAGTCTGCTTTTGCGGCGCGGTCTCGGTGGCCATGGGATTGAACGCGGAAAATCGCAATCGAAACGTCAAACGAAAAATCGCTGCACTTTCGGTTCCTTAGTTCTGAAACTTGCGCCGTCCGTACTCGTAGCCGCTCACCGCGGCCACGATCAGGGCCATCTTCACCACTTCGCCCGGCAAGAAAGGCAGCGCGCCTTCGCGCCAGGCATTGCTCCAGCCAAATCCCATCCACAACGCAAGCCAGGCGCAACCGCACGCAAAAATTATGGCTTCGCCGGTCAGAAGTGCGCCGAGCAATCTAATATCCGCGAACCGCATTGTCGCCGCTCGCGCTTCCCGCGCCGTATCGGCAAAGCGCTCGACGATCCAGCCGGTTGCGAATGCTGCAGCCGGATAGGCCAACAAATATCCCGCCGTCGGGCCGAAGAATCGCGCGGGCCCGGGCAGTCCGAGTGGCTGAAATACAGGCAGCCCGGCCGCGCCTTCGAGAAGGTAAAGCAGAAGCGCGAGCGCGCCGCGTCGCGATCCCAGCAAGACTCCGACCAGCAGCACGCCGAAGGTCTGCCCGGTGATGGGCACCGGCGTCCACGGCAACGCGAAAGCCACGTGCGCGCATAGCGCAAGCAACACGTTCGCGGTGGCGATGCGCAGCGCGTCAGCGGCGAACCCTTCCGCCGGGTAAATTCTATCGGCAAGCACCTTGGCTTGTGACATCCGTATTCCTCGTCGAAGTTTCTTTCGAGCGTCCGGCTAAAATTATCTCGCGCATTATACCTGAGGCTGCGGATTGTTACGGCGTCTTTTCGTTCGCCAGCAGCGGATCGTCAGGGGTCGCCACGGTGCCGTGCTTGTCCGCGGCGTGAACGTTCCCGCCAGAATCCAGAAAGAACGAACGCCGCCCGCTCTTGCCGTAGCTTTCGGGCGTGGCCGCCAATTCGCATTTGGTGTCGTTGCCATTCGGGTCGGGGACGATGCGGTAGCGAAATTGGTAGCCGCCCTGCTTTCCGGCCGCCAGATTCGCATTCACCAGCGCAGCCTGCTCCGGCGAGATTTGATCCTTGGGCGCGGGGCCCAGCTCCGCGAGCGATTCCGGCATCCTGCCGAACGCGCGATAGTAAGTCTGGATGGAATCGGACAGCGACCGCAACGTCGCCACCGCGCCCTCTTCGCTCGCGATCAGGTCCTGGTCCGCCCATTGCCTCGAAAGCTGCGGAATATCCAGCAGCACCAGCCCGAGCGAAATCAAATGCCAGCCTCCGCTTTCGCGCACCAGCCCGAATTCAGTTTCCTCGCCGCTGTTCACCACCGTCACCGGGATGAAGGCCAAATTCTCGTGCACCCGCGCCGCGCCGAATCGATATTCCACGGAGATGCTCGGCGTCTGGCAGCGGAGAATTGCCAGATTCTGCTGATCGGTGGAGCTCAGCGGCTTGCCCGGCAGGTCCGAAAGAGCGAAGCGTTTCAAGAGCGCCGAGCGTTGTTCCGACGGCAAGGCGCGGAAGGCGGCCGCGCTGTCGCTCGTAAGGTAATTTGTGAATTGCGCTTCGTTCGCGCGGCAGGCGGCCACCAGCGCGGCAGAAAGAGCGGCGGAAGGATCTGCTTCCCCCTGTGCGTTCGCTCGCGGCACAGCCAAAAAACAGAACGCGCAGGCCACGGCCGCCGCGGCCGCCGCGAATCGCGAAACTTTTCTCATGAAGGCTCGGATTTCACGCGCGCGAGTATGGTTGCCAGATCGCGTGTGAAAATCGATCGCGGCACCACTTCCCGGCAGCCCGCCGCGCGCGCTTTCTCGGCCAGTTCGGTCTGCACGTGCGAGAGGAACGCGACTACGGGGATCTCCGGCGCGGCCTTGCGCATTTGCACGATCGATTCGAGCGCTTCGCTCCGCGAGTTCAGGTCCACCACCACCAGCTTCGGAGTCGCTTTGGCAAGTTCGGCCAGGAGTGCGCCGGATGTGGAGCAGGTGCACAATTCGATTTTGAGCTGGCGTGCCGTCTCGGCGATCTTGGCCTGAAAGAAAAGGTCGTCCACGAACGCCAATACCTCTGCCACGTTCTTTCACCTCAGTCTCCGGTTTATCATGTGGGCGGGCCCGATACAAGCGCCCCGCTTCACTCGGCGAGCAGGCTAAGGTATAAAAGAACCGGGCCATTTCCTGGGAGGTGCCTATGTCCGCGTCGCCGAGCCCGCATGCTTTGCCGGGTTTGCCCGTTCTCGAGCAAACCCCCATCATCATCGAAAAAATCGTCTGGGCTGCGAGCGACGAGCAGATGCACTGGAAGCCGGCCATGGATCGCTGGTCCATCAGCGAAGTTCTCGCGCATCTCGCCGAAGTGGAAGTCCTCGGCTTCCGCGATCGCATTCAAAAAATGCTCGATAAGGACAATCCGGGCCTCGAACCATACGATCAAAACGCCGCCTACTCCGAGGGAAAATATTCCAGCGGCAAGGCCCGCGAGAATCTGAAGAAATTCTGCCACGAGCGCGACCGCAGCCTTTCCATGTTGCGCTACGTTCCCGCCACCATGGTTTTGCGCTCCGGCAAGCACGGAACCATCGGTCCCATCACCATCGGACAGCTGATGAACGAATGGGCCTTTCACGACCTTGGGCACATCCGGCAAATCGCCGAGCTCTATCGTTCCCGCGCGTTCTATCCTTCCATCGGCCCGTTCCAGCAGTTCTACACCATCAAACCCTAGGCGGGAGAGACGAGCCCATGGAAAGCAAGATCGGCCTGCGCATCCTTTCGACTTTCGATCAGCTGCAGCGAAGTTCGCTCGACCTGCACACTCTCTTGGAACTTGTAGGAGGCAATCCACCGGCCGAGCGCGAGGCCGTCTTGGATGCGGTCACGGATCTGGTCCAAAGAGGCTTGCTCCGCGAAGACGGCGGCGGGGATTTCTACCACCGCACCGAAGACGGCCGCCTGGCGCTGGCCGACCCGCGCGAGATTACCCTCTATACGCGCGACGGCTGCCACCTGTGCGACGTGGCCAAAGCTGCCATCACGCCGCTGCTCGCCGAATTCCGCGCCAAGCTTCGCGAAGTCGATATTGATCGCGATCCCGTGCTCGTCGCGCGCTACAACGACGATGTCCCCGTTATTTTTCTCGGCCAGGAATTGTTCGCGCAGCACCGGGTGGACCCTGAACTTCTGCGCCAGCGGTTGGAACGCAGGAAACGAATCGTGAGGTAGAAGGCGCGGGCCGGTTGCGAAGCAGCTTGATTCAGCCGAAATTTAACGCTCGGCCTTTTCTTCCGCGCCCACGGTTTCGTCCGGCACATCTCCCGGGCGGCCTTTCACACGGTCATACACGGTTATCTGGCAGGTGGATCCCAGCGCTTCGTTGTAATACGTGGGCACGCCCAGCGCCGTACGCAGCTCTTCGTTGAAGAGCCGCAGGTCGGCAAGTTGCCCGCGGTGCGCGGGAAATTTTTCGCCGTCATGCGCCAGCAGAAATTTTTGGTAGCCGGCGTCCCACAGCCGCGCGAACTGCCCTTGCACCATGATGCAGGGAATTTCAGTCATCTGAAACACGCCTTCCGGCGTTTTGCGCAGCTCCGCGCCGCAGTTGTACTTCTCAATGCGCACCACTCCGCCCGAGTTCCTTACCAGGAAACCTTTGGCCGAGAGCGCTTCCACTTGCGGCTGGTCGAACAATTTGTTGACGTACCACATGGCCGCTCCAGAGTATGAACTCCGCGGGCCGCTGTAAAGCCAAAAATCCGGCTCCGCGCCCACGCCGCTTGCTCCGTTTCTATCCAGCCTTCGGATGATCTGCTAAACTAAACGAACGAAGTTGAAACGCGAGACTCTCGTCCGCATCCAATTCTTCCAAACATGACCGCGACGAAAAAATCATCGCTCTCGCACGAGGCGCCAGGCTCCAAGGAAACCCCAGCCGCTCGCACGCACATCGGCCAGCACTTGCTCGAGCGCATCGGCCACACCCCGCTGCTGCGTTTCGCGCGCATCGGCTCCGAATTCCCGAACGTCGAAATCTGCGCCAAGGCGGAATGGTTCAATCCCGGCGGCTCGGTGAAGGATCGCGCGGCCTACTCCATGATCCGCGAAGGCGAACGCCGCGGCGACCTGCGCCCGGGCAAAATTATCCTCGACGCCACCAGCGGCAACACCGGCATCGCCTACGCCATGATCGGCGCGGCGCTGGGCTATCGCGTAAAACTTTGCCTGCCCTCCAGCGCCTCACCCGAGCGCAAGCAGATCCTGGCCGCCTATGGCGCTGAAATCGTTTTCACGCCAGGCGATGAAGGCACCGACGGCGCCATCCGCCGCGTCCATAAAATTTACCAAGCCGAGCCCGAAAAATATTTTTATCCCGATCAGTATGGCAACGCAGCAAATCCGGCCGCGCATTACAACACCACCGCTCCCGAAATTTGGGAGCAGACGCTTGGCCAGATAACGCATTTCGTCGCCGGCCTGGGCACCAGCGGCACATTTGTCGGCACCACGCGCCGGCTGAAAGAGCTGAACCCGTCCATTCGCTGCATCAGCTTCCAGCCCGATTCTGGATTTCACGGCCTCGAAGGGTTGAAGCACATGGCCACCGCCATCGTCCCGCGCATTTACGATCCGTCCCTCGCCGATGAAGATATGGCCGTGCGCACCGAAGACGCCCACAAGATGGCCAAGCTTCTCGCGCGCGAAGAAGGAATTCTGGCGGGCGTCAGCGCCGGCGCCGCGCTCTGGGCCTGCCTGAAAATCGCCGCTGGCCTGCCGCCCGCGGAGCGCGTCGTGATCGTGACCGTATTCCCTGATTCCGGCGAGAAATATCTGAGCGAGCGATTCTGGAGCGAGGATTGAGCGACCCCGTGGCAAATTCAAAAGTGCTGAAGATCGCGGACCCGCTCCTTCGCCGCATTCACGCGCACGCCGTGGAAACCTACCCGCACGAATGTTGCGGCGCATTGCTCGGCCGCGATAGCGAATCCGGCGCGGCCCGCGAAGTGCTCCGCCTGCTGCCCCTGGCGAACCGGCGCGACGATTCCCCGCGCAACCGCTTCGAGATCACCTCCAGCGACGTGCAGGCCGCCGAAAAAACCGCGCGCGAGAAGGGCCTCGAGCTCATCGGATGGTATCATTCGCATCCCGATGCGCCGGCGTGCCCGAGCGAGTTCGACCGCGAGCACGCCTGGCCCTGGTGGAGCTACATCATCGTCAGCGTCCAGGCCCGCGAGCCCCGCGACACCAAATCCTGGCGCTTGCGCGACGATCGCTCCGCCTACGACCCGGAAGCTCTTGAATCCGCGGCGCACTCGGCGAGCATCTAATGTTTTGAACTCGATCGAACTGCGCGAGCGATTTGCTCTCGGCCTGGCGCCAAGCGAAGCAAAGACCAGAAACAAGGAGAATGACCTGATGGCAGTGAAGGTGATCATACCGACGCCGCTGCGGCCCTACGCCGGCAAGCAGGACTCCGTGGAATTGCAAGCCGCGACCGTCGGCGAAGCGCTCGCCGCTCTCACCAGCCGTTTCGCGGAACTCAAGAAGCACCTCTATTCCGACGACGGCCGCCTGCGCAGCTTCGTAAACGTTTACGTGAACGACGAAGACATCCGCTATCTGCAGAAGGACGCGACGAAATTGCGCGAGGGCGATACGGTAAGCATCGTGCCTTCCATCGCCGGCGGCGCGCGTAATTAAATCAGGAGATTGTTTCGTGGCATCGAACACAAAAATATCGAATTCCCCCGCGCCCGATAAAGGCAAAGCGCCGGTGACGCTTTCGAAGGAGGAGATCCTTCGCTACAGCCGCCATCTCATCATGCCCGAAGTCGGCATGGAGGGTCAGCTCAAGCTCAAGCAGGCCAAAGTTCTCTGCATCGGCACCGGCGGGCTCGGCGCGCCGCTCGGACTTTATCTCGCCGCCGCCGGAGTCGGCCGCATCGGCCTCGTCGATTTCGATTCCGTGGACCTCACCAACCTCCAGCGCCAGATTCTGTTCGACACCTCCGATGTCGGCCGTCCAAAAATCGAAGCCGCTGCCGATCGCCTGCGGAAGATGAACCCCGATATTCAGATCGACACATTCGAAACGCGCCTCACGAGCGACAACGCGCTCGACATCTTGAAAGACTACGACATCGTCGTGGACGGCACCGACAATTTCCCCACGCGCTACCTCGTCAACGACGCCTGCGTCATTCTCGGCAAGCCCAATGTTTACGGCTCGATTTTCCGCTTCGAAGGCCAGATCACCATATTCGGATATCCCTCCGGCCCGTGCTATCGCTGCTTGTATCCCGAGCCGCCTCCGCCCGGCCTGGTGCCTTCCTGCGCGGAAGGCGGCGTGCTCGGCGTCCTTCCGGGAATTGTCGGATCGATTCAAGCCGCTGAAACGCTGAAGCTCATCATCGGCAAGGGCGATTCTCTCGTCGGGCGCCTGCTTCTCTTTGACGCTCTGGCCATGCGCTTCCGCGAATTGAAGCTGCGCAAAAATCCGGAGTGTCCCGTTTGCGGCGAGCATCCCAGCATCACCAAACTAATCGACTACGCCGAATTCTGCGGCGTTCGGGGCGAAGAAGCTCCCGGCCCGCAGGTGAACGTCCCGGAAATCGCGCCGCGCGAGCTCAAGGCCCGCCTCGATCGCGGCGACGATCTTTTCGTCCTCGACGTTCGCGAGCCCCACGAATTTCAAATCTGCAATCTCGGCGGCCATCTGATTCCGCTCGGCGACCTCTCCCGCCGCGCGCACGAACTCGATAGCTCCCGCGAAATCGTCGCGCATTGCCGCAGCGGCAAGCGTTCCGCCGAGGCCGTGCAATTTCTCCGCAGCGCCGGCTTTCGCAAGGTCTTGAACCTGAAGGGTGGTATCCTTGCCTGGTCCGATGAAGTGGACCCATCGGTGCCGAAGTACTGACGCATCCCGATGGCGGCGCAGTGGCTGCAAGAATCGCTCTAGCAATTTCACGCGTTTCGATCGGAGGATCGGATGTCGGACATAAAAATTACGGTCGCCAACAACGGGCCGTTGCTCATAGATGGTGAAGTGCAGATCGTGGATCAAGAGGGCAAATCCTATGGCCTGGGCGGCCGCCTGAAGATCGGGCTTTGCCGCTGCGGCGCATCTGAACGCAAGCCTTTCTGCGACGGCACCCATAAGCGGACCGGCTTCCAGAGTGTCGTCCAGGCCCACGAACTCCCGCCTCCTCCGGCCAAATCCTAGCCCGCCAGATTGGGTAGTGCGCCACCGGGGTGGTAACGTTTTCACCCCGAACTCGCACCCCTTGCAGCTGCCTCGGATTAGGGATTCCATTGCATATCTCTGTAAACTACTGATTGTAAGTTAATTATGTAGTACTATAACCATGCTCCGAAACGGCACATGGCTTGCTCCGATTACTCCGGGCACGTGTTCCGTTTTGGGGGTAGTTGTGGGTCGTCCGGGAAAAATTTGGGGAGTTCTCCATCGCTTTCGTGTCGTCCTGCTCTGGGTCATTGCCGGGGTGTCCTACCTTCTCTTGGTTTGGATCCTTCGCAATTCCTCCTACTTGGCCGACCCGCTGCTCGACACTTACCTCGAGATGTCGGGAAGCCTGATTGCGTTCACTTTTGCAGCCAACGCCCTCGTCCGTTTCCGTGGCACGCATGATCGCATCTCGCTGATTCTCGCGTTCGGATTCGTCCTGGCCGGCCTGATCGAAGCCGGCACCAGCATGACCTTCTATCGCGGCATGCTCGTCACTCCCACTCCCGGAGATCACATTTCGCTCGCATGGCTCGCTGGCCGAACTTTACTCGGAGTTTTGCTCCTCGCCGCCCTGGCCGTCGAACGCCGCATTCCCGTTTCGCGCGACCCGGCCAAGGAAATGGCCGGCGCCACGCTCCTCGTCGGCGCCGCCGCATATCTCACCAGCGTCTTTTATTTCATGCTGCCGAACGCGCCCAAGATTCATCCCGGCGACGTGGTCCCGCGTCCCTGGGACTTGCTGCCCGCCGCCATTTATGCCGCTGCTTCCGTGGGCTACGCCTGGCGCCTGCGCCGCGATAACTCGAACTCATCGCTCGACCGCTCGCTTTGCATCGCTGCGGTGCTGAATGCCCTGTGCCACGTCACCATCAGCCAGTCGCAGCGCGTGCTCGACGCTCCCTTCACTCTCGCGCACGTGATGATGGTCTGCAGCTACGTTGTCGTTCTCGGCGGCACGCTGCTCGATAACGCGCAGCTCTTCGATCAGGTCAGCCGCTGGGCCGCTTCCGATTCGCTCACCGGCTTGGCCAATCATCGCCGGCTGGTGGAAGTTCTCGAAAACGAAATCCAGCGTTCCCGGCGCACGGGCCGCAGCTTCGCCGTCTTGCTCTTCGACCTCGATGATTTGAAGAAGATCAATGACAAATACGGGCACCTCACCGGCAGCCGCGCCATCAAGCGTCTCGGAACGGCGCTGCGCAGCGATAGCCGCTCGATTGACACTCCTGCGCGCTACGGAGGCGACGAATTCGCTCTGGTGCTTCCGGAATCGGGTGAGCAGGAAGCCAAGGGAGCCGCGCTGCGCATCTGCGAACGCCTCGCGCGCGACGGTCAGGAGCCGCACATCACCGTCAGCGCCGGCCTCGCCGTGTATCCCGCCGACGGCACCACCATCGACAAGCTCTTGGGCGCGGCCGACCGCGCGCTCTATCGCATGAAGGGCCGCGGCGATAAGAAATTCAATTTGGGGCGCGTGGCCGCCTGTCTGTAGAAAACTGGGGGAAAGCGATGCGATTTGGGATGGGGGTCCCAAAGCTGTTTGTAGCTCCGCGTCGGGAAACGCGGGTTCCCATGGAAGTCGGAGTCCAGATTACCGGCCACTTGGCCTTGCCCGGCACGGAAACCACCTTCACGGAAAATGTCAGCTCTCGCGGCGCTCGCGTGTTGAGCACGCGCCGTTGGAAGATCGATGACCAGCTCACCATCGCCACGGTGACCGGTTCGTTTCGCTCCATCGCGCGCGTGGCCTATTGCGAGCACATCCCGCAAACTGGCTTCGCCGTCGGCCTCGAATTCCTCAAGCCCAGCGGCCGTTGGGTCGTAGCCGACTCCCCCGGCATCTAATCCGTCCGGCTCCTACAGCGTTGCGTCCAGTGAAAGATTCTCGATTGTGGCGTCCAACGCCGACTGCGCCTCGTCGCGTTTCGCCTGCAAGTCGGCGGTCTCTCGCTGAATCGCATCCAGCCGCGTTTCCTGATCCGCCAGCTGCTGCGTGTAGCGCTGCGTCAGGGCGCGTTCCTCCGCGCTCCCTTTCAATGCTTTCAGATTTTCCCGCAATCGTTGCTGATCGTCGTAAATCTTCTGCTTTTCGCTTTCCCGCCGGGCAAGTTCCTGGTCTAGCGCCGCCACTCGATCTTTCTGCTCCACAATCTTTCGCAACGCCGCCTCGATCTCCGGATTAATCGATCTCTGCCGCACGAAGAGAGTGATCTGATCGTCCGTCAGGTTGTTCAACTGATACTGCGTCTGCACCGGATTCGATTCGCGCACGGTGAAGTTCACCGTGGCCTTGGGCTCCAGCGCTTCGCGGAACCGGTAAACGTTCGAGGTGGTTTCTTCCGCTTGCGGACCATCCGGCGAAAGCTTCCAGCCTGCGCGCAGCGGGTGCTCGATTAGAACGGCGCGCGCCGTAGTGTCGTCATTGCGGATGGTGTAGGTCGTTTCCTGCCGCAATTCATTGGTTTGCAGCAGCAGCCCGTGTATCACGCGAACGTGCGTCACGCTTTGCGGCTCGCTCTCCGTTTTCGCCTCCACGCGCACGCCCAAATCCGCGGCGTAGGAAACCAGGCGCTTTTCGCCGGGCTTGATCGCGTCGGTCAAGCCCTCGCCGGCAAATGCCTCGTTCTCGAGCACGCTGAAGCTGCCCCCGTCGAGCGTGAGCGCACTCGAATTTGTCAGCCACAGCGCGCGCAACGGTCTGGGCGAACCAAGCGACGTACGAGCGTAATCCTACCGGCAGCTTACGCCTTGTGCAAGAGACACCGCTTGGCAGGGAATTGTGCCGCAAAATCGCGCGTGGCTGGGCACGCGCGCGGACCTTCACACCGGCATCTGGCTTCTTTGTCGCGGCACGCCGGTTACTGCACGAATCCCACGTTTGGTTCCGGGCCCGGCCCTGGTCCTTCCGGCAGCGCGCCGAATTGCGATTCAAAGCGCGCTATGTTTTCCTGCAGCGCACGCGCCAGGCGTTTGGCGTGCGCCGGACTCAGGATCAGGCTTCCGACCAGCTTCCCCTGCGGCACGCTGGGAAATAGATAGATGAAATTCAGCGTGAACTCCTCTGCGTTATGATGCACCACCACTAGATTCGCGTATTGGCCGAGCAGTTCCTTCTCATCGGCCTTGATCTGCACCTGCTGTTGCTGCGGTTGCTGTGGTTTCGCGGCTTCGGCCATGGTTCCTCTCCTCCGCTTTCCTTTTTACCATAGCACAGCCGCAATTCGCCTCTCGCTGATTTTTTGGCCACACGCGAGCCCGCGAAGGTTGACCTGAAACATAGTTAAGCGTAGTTTAGATACGGAGTTTAATCCGGTTAACTATGGACGGCCCCAAGAACCAGCCCAGCGTTCCATCCCGTACTGCGCACCCCACCACGGAAACCGCCGCCGCTTCCACCGCAGCCCCCGAACTCGCCGCCCTGCTCACTCACGAGGATGTGGACCGCGCCCGCGACCGCTGGCAAGTCGCCCACGCCCGGCGCAAGGGCCGCCGCGCCGCGAAATTTGGCGGTCTGCGCGTGTTGTGGCTTCTCGTGGGCCCGGGAATCCTGGTTTTTCTCGGCGAGAACGACGCGCCCAGCATGCTTTCCTACTCCGCGGACGGGGCGCGCTTCGGAATCGGGTTTTTTATTCCCTTCGTCATCCTCACTTTCGTCATGGGATTTATCGTGCAGGAAATGACCGTGCGCCTGGGCGCCGTCACTCACCGGGGCCACGCCGAATTGATCTTCGATCGCTTCGGGAAGTTCTGGGGATTTTTTTCCATGGGCGATTTGGTTCTCGGCAACTTTCTCACGCTGATCACGGAATTCATCGGCGTGCGCGCGGGACTCGGTTTTTTCGGCATTCGCCCGATTGTCGCCGTGGGTGGCACGCTGGTGATCGTCGCCGCCGCCATCACCACCGGCCGTTATTGGACCTGGGAACGAATCACCCTGGCCCTCGCCATTTTTAACGGACTATTTATTCCCGCGGCGATTCTAGCGCGCCCCGATTGGCATGCAGTCGGCAATGCGCTGGTTACCTGGATGCCCTTGCCCCGCGGAAACCATTACGAAATTCTCGTGCTCATCCTGGCGACCATCGGCGCCACGGTCACGCCCTGGATGCTTTTTTTTCAGCAGAGCGCCGTGGTGGATAAAGGCATGCAGCCGCGCGACATCACCGCCGGCCGCGCTGACACTTTGATCGGCGCGCTTCTCGCCTCCGTTTTTGCCATTGCCACCATTCTCGCCACCGCTCCGCTCTTTCATCACGGCATTGACGCGTCGCAGTTTCAGGGTGCGGAGTTCGCGCAGGCGCTGGAGCCCTGGATCGGCCACGTCGGTGCGGCGCTCTTCGCGCTTGGAATATTCGAAGCAGGAATCGTCGCGGCCATCGCCATCTCCACTTCCTCCGCCTATGCCTTCGGCGAGGTGCTGCAAACGGGCCACAGCTTGAATCGCCCGCTGCGCGACGCGTGGCCTTTTTATTTGACTCTGCTGGGTTCGGCCGCGGCCGCCGCGACGCTGGTTCTGCTCCCTCATTTTCCGCTCGAGTTCATCGTGCTCACGGTGAACGTCATCGCCGTGCTGGCCATGCCTCCGGCTTTGGCGTTCTTGCTGCTTTTGGTGAACGATCGCGAAGTGATGGGCGAGCACGTCAACGGCATGTGGGCGAACGTGGCCGGAATCACCGTGACCGTGCTCTTGATCATCGCGGGAATTGGATTCGGCGTTGCAACCGTCTTTCCCAAATTGCTCGGAGGACAAGGCTGAGCCAGCAGGATGAAGTTCTCTCGAAAGGTGGCACTGAATTCATGTCGCAGGAACTGAACCCGAATTATCCGGACAGCACCGGCAGCGAGGCCGCGCACGATCCCCTCGTCGGCCACGCGGTGAAGCCGCATCTCGAAGATCCGCGCATAGTTCTGTCGTTGCTGGAGGCGGATCAAGTAGTGGCCGCGAAGGAGCGCATGCGATTCGGCCCGCGACAATTGTCTCGTGGCGTGCGAGCGATGTTGTGGGGCTTGCGCGTTTACGTGGTGATCATGATGGTGCTCGTGCTGATTTCCGTACTCCGCGCGGTGCATCTGGCGCACTGAGCGCGGATTCCGCACTCCTCGATTTTGAAATCCAGAGCCTGCATGCGAAAATTCCCCTCGCGAGGCTGAATTGCCCCAGGGGAAAAATATTCCGCCGCAAAAGAACAAACTTCTGCTGATCGTTCTGATCGTGTTCGTGGTTCTGGCCGGAGGCGGCGCGGCATTCCTGTATTTCACGAGCGACTGGAACGCGCCGGAGCAGGCCAAAAAACTTTCCAATCCCGTTCCGCCGACCGAAGATGCCATCGATGCGGGAATGATGAATTACATGGACCACTGCAAGAGCTGCCATGGCGAGAACGGCGACGGCAAGGGCGAGCGCGCCGAAAAACTTTCCATCGCGCCGTCAGACTTCACCGACGCGCACGCCATGAGCCTGGCAACGGACGGCGAGCTTTTCTGGAAGATCTCACGCGGCCACCGGCCCATGCCCGCATTCCGGGACAAGCTCAGCGAGAACGAGCGTTGGCAGCTGGTGGATTTTCTGCGCACGTTCTCGCAAAAACCCGCCGCGCCGAAGCAGCGGTAACTTCCGCTGCGGCGCCGCGAGACGAAAGCTACTTCACCTTTTCCAGCGCGTCGGCGACTTCCTTGATGTCCGGAAGCGTGGGGATATCGTAATTCTTGAACCAGGCGATTTTTCCCGAGCGGTCCACGATGGCGATGGCGCGGCCGGTGATGCCCTTGTCCGCAAGGTACACGCCGAATTTATCGCCGACGGCGCCGCGCGGCTGGAAATCGGCGAGCAGCGGATAGTGAATCCCCATTTTCTCGGCGAAGGCCTTGTGCGACCACGCGCTGTCCACGCTCACGCCCAGGACCTGCGCGTCGAGCTGCTCGAATCTCTTCATGTCGTTCACCAGGCACTGGTGCTCGTTGGTGCAGACCGGGCTCCAATCGAGCGGGTAAAAAATGATGACCACATTTTTCTTGCCCTGAAAGTCGGAGAGCTTCACTTCCTTCTGATTTTGATCCTTCAGCGTGAAATCCGGAGCTGCCGTTCCCACCGAGATGGCCATTCCCATTCCTCCTGTTCGCTTTGGCGAAAAAGTTTCGAAAGATTGCGCAGCGTCGAAATGCAGCGACATCATGATAGCCGAAGGCGGCGAGCCAGACAAACGCGCGCCTTCGAATTCCGGCGCGGGCGCGGCATTGCGCCGGGCAATCTGTTACCATACGGCTCGCAAGCGCGGAGCGCACGGAAGAAATTGGCTCGCATCCCGTACGAAGCAGCGTATCCCGGAATCGAAATTTCGCCGAGCAGCCGCAACTGGTGGGCGCGGCTGAAGGGCACGGCCCCCGAGTGCATCCATTTGCGCGTGGATGTCACCTGGATGGCGGCGCTGCTGCCGGACACGCTGTACGTGCGGGGCAAGCGCGCGCTCCGGCGCGAGCCGGCGCGGCCGGAAATCTCGATCTGCCGCGCCTGCCTGTTCCAAACGATTGCGGAGGAACTCGCGGCGTTTGCGGGCCGCGTGGTTGCGTTCGAGCCGGACGCGGAACTTTTCACGCAGTATTTTTTTGTGGCCACGGATGATTTCGAAGCCGTAGGACTGGCGCCGGAAACGGCGGCGGCCATCGGGAAGCGCCTGGGGCAGAGCGGCGAAACGTGCACCGAGTGCGCGAACCGCGCCAAGTGGCTGTGGTTTTCACGCGCGGCGGTGGAAAGCCTGGACGAAGTTGAAAAGATCGCAGGCTCGAGCGGCGAGTGGCTTTGCGCGAAGCACGGGGCAAAGAAACTGCTGGGCGCGTTCGAGGCCATTCCGGAGGCCAACATTTTTTACATGAACCTTCCGTACGGCGAGGCGGGCGCGTACGTCTGGATTTGAAGATGAACCTGAAGGAACTGGTTGCGAAATATCTGGCGGCGGCGGGCGGCTACGGAAAGCAGACGCCGATTGCGTCGCTCGGAATGTCGCGCGAGGAAACCGAGCGCGTTTTCGACTTTCTGGACGAGGATTACCACATCAGCCGGTACTTTCATTTTCGCAACGTTTCCAGCGAAAGCCCCGACTTCATTTTCGAAATCAACGGATTTCCGCAAACGCACATTTCCATCGACGGCGAAATTCAAGAAGTACTGTAAGCGGCGCGGCGGACCGAGCGCGCGCGAATTTCTTGCGCGGCCGGCTGACCGGCGGAGCTGCGTGTTTTCAATTGTCATCGAGCGCCTGTTATTTCAGCGGGGGATTGAAATCGAATTGCGGATCTACGTCCACGGGGATGGCGGAGGCTTTGGCGAGAAGCGCGGTAAGCTCCGGAGGCATGACGGCGTACTTTTTGAACCAGGCCTCGGCGCGCGCGCGGTCGCCGGTGGCTTCCTGCTCGAGCAATTCCTTGGCCAG
>Ga0302176_10000439_pt1 | contig 25579 bp, 28 predicted proteins | sample I_Palsa_E1_1_FD_198787 | JGI IMG/M metagenome (GOLD analysis project Ga0302176, IMG submission 198787) | Peat permafrost microbial communities from Stordalen Mire near Abisko, Sweden - I_Palsa_E1_1 | ecosystem: Environmental > Terrestrial > Soil > Palsa > Peat permafrost | place: Sweden...
AACGCGAGTCCGGATGGGACGGATACAGAACTGAGCCGCCTGCTCGACACCAGCAAGGTACCGTTCCTCTGCTCAGGTGGCCGGCCCTGGCTTGGCACCGAGCTGGGAGAACGTTGTGGGCGGCCGCTGCGCGGCACCCTGCGAAGCGCAGCTAACGTCTATTTTGCCCAGGTGCATAACTCGATCTACCTTCCTCGCGGGGAAGATGCCACCGTCGCTGAAGTCATTTCGCTATTGGAGCAGCCACCGCTCAGCACCTTCATCGGAATTCTCAAGGGAGCAGGTGTCACGCCTGCTTGTGCGCAACTTCGTAAACAATACGGAGAACTGCTCGGCGCATTTCAAGACCGCCAGATCGAAGCAGCTATCGGAACAACTTGTGGAACCTCTGTGTCTGGGCAAACGGCGCAACGGGCCGCAAGCGACGACGCTGAGACCGGGTTTCGCCGACAAGAATACGATACCTTGGTGGGCGCGGCCGATTACGACCAGCTCGTTTTGAAGCCAGCGGACCTCAGGCGATATGACTCCACGTTTTCGCGCTACTTTGAGCATGTCACACTCGTTCACAAACTCCGGGAAACCCGCACGCTGACGGGCTTCACGCGCGTTTTCGCAGATACGGATCGTGACCCCGCTCAACTACAGCGGATGCTGCGTCTTAAGGAGCCTTCGGAAAAGTGGCTCCCGGCGTACGTCGTATTTGGCGAAGGGGTGTTTTTAACCCTGAATGAAAGGCGATTGCGGGAATGGGAAGCCCTTGTCGATGTCCAGCAACGCATCCAGCCGCTCGTTGCGCGTTTCTACTCCATGCGGCAGACTCGCCATTTGCGAGATCGACGGGTCGGGCCACGTTTTGTTTTGCTTCACACGCTTGCGCATTTGCTTATCAACCGCCTCACCTTCGAGTGTGGGTACAGCTCGGCTTCGTTACGGGAACGGCTCTACGTGTCTGAAGATCCACAAGCACCGATGGCCGGGATTCTCATCTACACGGCTGCCGGCGATGCCGAGGGCACTCTCGGAGGCCTCGTGCGGATGGGAAAGCCAAGCCGTTTAGAGCCGCTCCTTTTCCGGGCTCTTAATGGCGCGCGTTGGTGTTCTGCCGATCCGGTTTGTATGGAAATGGGGCGCAGTGGTGGACAAGGTCCCGACTCGCTAAATCTCGCTGCGTGTCACGGGTGCAGCCTCGTCCCCGAGACTGCTTGTGAAGAGTTTAATCGGTTACTTGATCGCGGATCGGTTGTCGGAGACTTTGATCGGCCTTCCGTTGGATATTTTAGCGAGACGGCGGAGGACTAATGGCGATTCCACTACTGTCGTTTTTCACGGGAGGAGGATTTTTCGATCTTGGCTTCAAACAAGCCGGATTCCGCGTTTGCTGGACCAACGAACTCTTCCCGCCTTTCATCGAATCATACGAGCATGGAATGTCGTCGTGGCTATCCTCAATCAATGGAAAACCAACGAAAGCACAGATCGCAAACAGCAGTAGCATATGCGATTTATCCGCTCGACTTGTGCTTGATGAAGCGTTTGACGGACAACGGCCCAGCGAATTCGGTGTCATTGGCGGGCCACCATGCCCGGATTTCAGTACTGGTGGTACACATGCTGGTGGTAACGGCGCAAATGGCACTCTCACCACCGTGTTTGTAGATATAATCTGCGGTCTGTCACCATCCTTTTTTGTACTAGAAAACGTGGCGGGATTGTACCGATTCCGCAAACATAGGGCGTTTCTCGATAAGAAACTCGCGCAGCTTCAAAAACACGGCTACGCAGTTGATTACACCATTCTAAACGCCCTCGAGTTGGGTGTGCCTCAAAACCGTGAACGGCTCTTTGTTGTCGGATTCAAAAAATCTATAGCTCAACGCGCCCTTGGCAGGAAACTCCCCAGCGAAGAGACCGGATGGTTTCCTTGGCCTGCAATCGAAGCTTATAGCGGCGCGCGATTGCTTTCGTGGCCGAAGATTTCACCATTTGGTGAAAAACCCGAAAGACCTGAGGGAATCCCGATCGAGCTTTCTGTTTACCCCGCGCTACTTGGAAATGGTGACCCGGAGAAACTGACAAACGGCCGCGAATTCTTCAATTCCTATTCAGCCAAATTTAAGAAAGTCCCAGAAGGATTTGTTGCACATAAGTCCTTCAAGAGACTTCACAGGTACCGCTTCAGTCCGACCGCTTGGTATGGAAATCAGGAAGTTCACCTCCACCCCTGGAAGGCTCGCCGACTTTCCGTACGCGAAGCGTTGCGCATTCAATCGGTTCCAGACGAGTACACGCTACCCGAATGTCAGTCGCTGTCAGCTAAATTCAAATTGATTTCCAATGGGGTTCCCTGTGTCATGTCCTTCCAAGTCGCAAGCAGCGTTAAGTCGTTCTTGAAAGGGACTCGTCTGTGAGGCCAACTTCGCCGAAATCTCAAGGGGCATTCCCCAATATCAAAAATGTCGCCGCCACACTTTCGGCGCGGTACAGAGATCACGCCCATGGGAATAAGCGTAATCCGCTGAGTGAATTGTTATTCATTATCTGTAGCTTGCAAACAAATGAGGCCTTGTATTTATCGACTTACGCGAGCCTGCGGTCCCGATTTCCATCGATGCGGCTCCTAGCAGAAGCATCTGAAATCGAAATCGCCGGCGCGATTACTCGCGGTGGCCTGTCTCGGCGAAAGGCGCGAGCGATTCGTCTCATACTTTCCCGTCTGGTTTACGATTTTGGCTCGCCCACACTGGCCCCAATTCGCGCGATGAATGATTCCGAGTGCGAAAACTATTTAACTTCACTGCCCGGCGTCGGCAGGAAAACCGCTCGTTGCGTGATGATGTACTCACTCAAGCGCCGAGTGTTCCCGGTTGATTCTAATTGTTGGAGAATCGCTAGGAGGCTCGCATGGGTTCAAGCTACACGGCCTGACGGGTCCTGCTCCAGCAGCGATATGGATCGGCTTCAGAATGGAATTCATCCGTCAATTAGATTCGAGCTGCACGTAAATCTTGTATCGCATGGACGAGCAATCTGCCTTCCGATCGCTCCCAGGTGCAACAGCTGCTGCATACGTCGACTGTGCCCACGGGTTGGCGTTATACCTCGGCCGCGGCGATTTTATCCGCTACACGGCAGTGGCCGCACATACCCGACCGACGGTGATGGCGACGAAGCAGTAAGCCGGTGATGACTGACGTGCGATAGCCCCGGCGTTCGACGTCGTTGCATCCTGGACAGACGGCTGCATACCGTCGGCGCAAAGCGACCCAAATACCACACAATGAAATTTGCGGTAAGAACTTGACCATTTCGTATAAACATTCGAGACTCGCCTTGGACACGGACCGGCATGAGCAAATCATCTAAGAAGCTTCACCAAACCAGCCTCGCCAAGCGAAAGGCCAGCAATGAGGCATCGCCGGCTGGTTTCGATCAAGTGCTGGCGCTGATTGATGCTGCTCGCACCCGTGCCGTCGCCACCGTCAACACGACACTGATCGACCTTTATTGGTCAATTGGCGAGCACATCGCCAAGAAGGTGGACGATGAGGGCTGGGGGAAAGGGACTGTCCAAGAATTGGCCGGATACATTCAACGGCGGCAGCCCAACGCACGCGGATTTTCCGCCAGCAATCTTTGGCGGATGATGCAGTTTTACGACTCCTACCGAGGCCAACGAAAACTCGCACCACTGGTGCGAGAATTGTCTTGGACCCACAACCTCCTCATTATGAGCCGCAGCAAGCGGGACGAAGAACGGGAGTTTTATCTTCGGCTTTGTATCCGGGAGAGGTGGAGCAAACGACAGCTTGAGCGGCAACTTGCCGGCGCGTTATTCGAGCGCGTCGCGTTATCTCCGGCAAAACTCGCACCACCGGTGCGAGAAATTCATCCCCAGGCCGCGTCTGTGTTCAAGGACAGCTACCTCGTCGAGTTTCTCAATCTTCCCAAGGAGCATTCCGAAGCTGATCTCCACGACGGACTCGTCGCAAAGCTCAAGGATTTCCTCATCGAACTCGGGCGTGATTTCTGTTTCGTCGGCAGTCATTATCCGGTGCAGGTTGGTGGCCGCGATTTTGAGATCGACCTGCTCTTCTTTCATCGCGGCCTCAATTGTCTGGTGGATATCGAATTGAAGATCGATGAATTTCAGGCTGAATACCTTGGCAAGCTTGAGTTTTATCTTGAGGCGCTCGATCGCGACGTGAGGAAGCCGCATGAAAATCCCGCCATCGGCCTTCTGCTCTGCGCCACCAAGGACCACGAGGTTGTCGAATACGCTTTGAGTCGAGCCGCATCGCCAGCCTTGGTTGCCGAGTATCAGACCCGGCTACCCGACAAAAAGCTCCTGCAAGCCAAACTCCACGAATTCTACGAATCGTCGCAAGAACAAGCCGCGCTGCCTGCGCCCGACGCCCCTCACCCAAAGAAAAGGCGAGGAAAGCGACCCAGGAAATGACGCATTCAAGGACTACATCCTGGATAGACGATCCTTGCCCGTCGGCGCGAAGTGCCGTGTGACCTGTCCGGGATTCGTAATCGTTCTGCTCCGAAGTGACCCCTCCCTCTGACTTCGGCTCTGAAGCAGGGGTTTGAAGTCTGTCCCTATCGCCGCCGGTCGGCCTCGGCAATTTTAGCCGCTACACGGCATTCGCCGCACATACCCGACCGACGGTGATGGCGACGAAGCAGGAAGCCGGTGAGGACTGGCTCGCGATCGCCCCGGCGTTTGGCGTCGCCGCATCTTGGATAGACGGCCGCTTGCCGTCACCAAGGCCTGTCCAGTTCGGGAATCGTTGTGAAGCTGATGCGCATCGGGGCAGAGTCTCTGGCCGCGTGCATTCCACCAAAGTAAATCGCATTCTTTCCGTACCGGTTGTTGATACGATCCAGCACACGGGAAATCTCAATCCGCCGCCGCTCGCAAGCAAACAACGGAGCCGCCACAAAAGCATCATGGATGCACTTGCCCAGGACGATGCCCGCCCGGATGGGTTCAACCTGCGGCGGCCGCCATATCTTTGCGAACGCTTCCAAAATCGTCAGTGTGTCCTGACACGGTTCCATGTTGATGTGTGCCGACCAAGCTTGTCCGCGCATTATTTCAATCTGCACGTCCAGCCGCCTAGTCCACAGTCGCAAATACCGCATCCTGGCTGCGGCCTTATGAATCAATCGCATCAGCACGCCATGTACACCGTCTACCGTCCGCAAGTCTGGCGGCAGGACGTAACTGTGGCCGACACTGCGGCGGACGATCAATGGCAGCGGCAAATTTTCACCGCGGATCAATCCGTACATCCGCTGGCCCAGCACGCTATTCCAAATCCCTTTTAACTGCTGCTCAGTCTGGCCGTACAAATCTTCCACCGTGCGTATCCCAGCTTGCACCAACCGGCGGAGCATTTGACCGCCGATGCCCGAAAGATCATCCAGCTTCAAATCGTAAAGGCGCTGCGGAATCTCATGCTGCTCGATGACCGTTAGCCCATCCGGCTTGTGCATGTCCGCCGCCACCTTGGCCAGATAGTCGTTTGGCGCCAGACCGATTGAGCATCGCATCGCCGGTCCGATCCGGTCATGGATTGCGGTCTTGACGGCAAGTGCGGTTCGCCTGGCCCCATCGGGTTGTCGCTCATCGCCCAATAGCTCACAGGCGCATTCATCAATTGAATGCACCGCTTTGATGGGTATGCAGGTGTCGATGGCAGCCAAAATTCGGTGATGCAACTTGACGTACAACTCCGGCCGAGCTTCCACCAGCCGCAGCGATTGGCACAATTTTTTCGCCTGCCATACTGCTGTACCGGTCTTGATGCCGAATTCTTTCGCCTCGTAACTGGCGGCAATCACGCAGGTGTAGTCGGTTTTCATGGGACAAATGGCGACCGGCTGGCCGCGCAGTTCGGGCCGGTCGTGCTGTTCGCAGCTCGCAAAATATGAGTTCATGTCGATGAACATCGCCCGCAACATCGATACGAACATAACCCTAACACCGTGCGGAGTCGAAATTTATTAGTTTGCTCAACTTCAAACAGACGTGGCGCAATAAAAAACCCGGCAAACCGGGTGGGGGTTGCCGGGCGGGAGCTACCGGCTTTTCTTGCGGGAGAAGACCGGAGCACCACGAATATATTCAGCCATAGCCATCAGGATCAAAACATTTTGTGGTTGACGACAGGTCCGCCGGCGACAGCTAAAATGCTGAAATGTGTGGTCGATACACCATCCGGCGGGCAGAGTTAATTTTGGCTGCCATGCGCCATGGGCTGGAAGATGTCGAGGGCATCGGGATTCACCCGCGGTTCAACGTCGCACCTTCACAACTCGCCCCGATCGTGCGGCAGACCGACAAGGGATATCAGGCTCTGATGGCTCGCTGGGGATTGATACCATCCTGGTCAAAGGAAAAACCGAAGTTCCAACCGATCAATGCCCGCGCCGAAACGGTGAGTAGTAGCGGCATGTTCAGGAAAGCATTGCACTGCCGGCGCTGCCTGGTGCCGGCCGATGGCTTTTACGAGTGGCAAGGTGCTAAGCCACCGAAGCAACCATTTTTCATTCGCATGAAATCTGACGTGCCATTTGCGTTCGCCGGCCTATGGGAGCAGTGGACGCCGACCGGCGGGGAACGTTGAATTTGAAGCGCTTAACGGACGATATACGATTTTCGATAAACGGCACTCACCAGAAGACACGTTCCGAACTGCTGAAGCTAGGAAGTTATCTGAGGGACTTCTCGCATCGACAGCGGAGCGAGTTGTTGAAATTCTTCAAGATGTCGCTCCGTCACTGCCCGAAAAGCTTCATTCCGCTCTAAAGGCGTTCGAGGGCGCAACGACAGCGGATGAACTCGCCCATGTCGCATTATCATGTCGCCGCATCATCGAGTACGTCAGCAATTGCATTTTTCCACCGCAGGACAAGCCATCGCCTGATGGTCGTAAACTTGACCGTAGTGCGTATAAGAATCGATTACTGGCCTTTGCTGACAATGAACGACGTTCAGACACGTCCATTGACCTAATCATCGCTAGTACAGAAATGCTTTCCGAACAATGGGGCCGCCTAACGGAAGCGGTCAACAAGGGGCTGCATGCCGACATGATCGAGCCAGAAGTCCGCCGCTGTTTAGTACGTACAATCTTATTACTTGACGACGTCATCGGATTAAAAGCTGGCCCGTTCACAGTTAAACCAGAACTCGATATCGAAATGATGATGCCTAGCCAGAGACGTAAGACCAAAGGCGATAAATCGCCCAGAAAACGGCGATAAGTCGTCGAAAACTGGCGGTGGAGAGTGGACGAAATTGTTTTTGACCATCAGAAAAACCCCGAATAAAACTGGAATTGTCGAGTAGAGCCACGGGAAGTCGAAACCTGATTCCGGGGCGGCCTCAGTCAACCGGCTCTATCCGGGTAATCTCTGATTCAGCCAGGAACCGTAAACTGATTTCCTCGCAAAACCAGGACCCGCCGGGCTGCGGAATGAAATCGTGGTCGATTAAAATCTGGTACGCATCGCCGGCAGTAAACGGTTTACCCTCAGCCGTGGCGACGTTCGCGGCGAGCTTGGGCAGATCAATCAGGACGCGGTAGTGGTCGGCCATGTCGGACTTTCCACGGGTCTGCTCTTAAAGCAGTCCATCAATGACCGTATCAGCATCTATCTCTTCGATCGTACGCACCACCAACAGATGGTCCGCCACACGCTCAATTGCGTCATGCCAAACCGGCTGGCGCATCTTTAGCTCGATTTTATCTTGAGTTTGTTTCACGATTTTATCAGCGTCAGCAAAGGTTTGCGCGACATTCGTAATCGCCTCACGCACGTCCTGCTGATGGCCTGGGTTAATTCCAAAAGCTAAAAGTGCGGCCGTACCCGCAACTTGCTGTTCTGTATTTGCCAGTAGGTTATTTGCGCCACTCACGAGAGTAACAGGGCCGATGACCATTCTTCCTACGCGGAAGAACGGGCCAACATCAATGGTAATAAATTGGATATGCAATCCGTTCTTTCGTGCGTTCACGCAATGCCCAGCTTCATCTATCGCAGCATGATGGTCCGGATTTGTAATATCGATAGGCATAAAAATAACGGTCTAAAAGTGGACGAAAAGGTGTACGAAATGATTTTCGTCCATTGAAAAACCCCAGTAAAACTGTGGTTTTCGAGTGGAGTCACGGGGAATCGAATGCAACAAAAGCGGCGTTGGCGCGGCTGAAAATGCGGCTTTCAAACCTATTTTTGTCCGCATTTTTGTCCAACCGATCCGACCATCATCCGACGAAAAATAATTTCGTTATTCATCGTTATCAAGGACCGTATCAAGTTGATTCTGCAAATGCTCAGCAAACGGCTTAAACGGACAAGCCGCGATGGTATCCTTTTCGTCCCATCCGCTTTGAATCGCATAGAACCAGTAATGAGCTCGCCCCTCAATAAAGTTGACGCCGATGATCGGGCAACCGCTCATGCCACCGATGTCTTTGATTGCGTGGGGTTCGGTCTCGACGGGGGTTAGATCGATTTTGCCATAAAATCGGGGGAAAGGTTTTAATAGCATCTCCGGCGGATCGTCGGTCGGCTTCACTTCGATCATCGCACCTGTTGCTCCCGTTACTTGCGGCAATTTGGAGTTCGTTTCGACCGTGACCAATTCTGCTGGAATCCCGACCAGAAAATATCGTTGAAATATGTCCGGCGGATTGCGCCAATTTTCATAAACCACGGGAACGATGTTGTTCTTGGCGAGACCCCCGTAGGTGATTGTATCGAGCAAAATTAAACCGTAATCGATGTCGTCGTTATTCCCGATGCTTTGCCGCCTCAGTCCCTCGTAGGGCAACCAAAGCACGTGTCGATCTTCGGGGTTGTAATGCAGCGAATCGACAATGTTGACATACAGTCGGCTGTTCGGCTTTTTCAGGAACTCATCAAGGCGGTGAACAATATGTCCGGCGGTTAGAAGAAATGGAATGCTCCGGTAGACCATCAAAAAGCCAGTGCCAAAAACCGTTTCGACGCCCAGACGTTTACCGCTTTCGTCATTCCGAACGTTCATTCCCACGATTGCAACGGCGTGGCGAGCCAGAAAATCAGCGATGTTTCGCTTTTCAGCGGGCGGTTGAGTCATAAGAGAAGTATAGGCGTGACTTGCCGGTCGAAGTTTTTCATGGTCCAATCGCTGAAACATGGCAAGTGGTCTGAAAGAAACCATCGAAAAAGTTGCGGACGCTATCAATAAAATTGGGTTGTCGAAACTGGCATTGACCGTTGCGATTCTGGCGGCTGGACTACTTTGGTTCCCCGATAAAACACTCAAGTCGGTAAAACTGTTGGCGTTCCGCAATGCTCATGCGGATATTTTGCCGCCGCTGTTTTGGTTCTGCTTGATCTTCTTTTTGGTCAGCAACGCCGGGGGCGTTTTACATTTCGTAAATACACCATTTCGCAATCGCTCTTATCGGAAGGCTCGCTTAGAAATACTGTCGAAATTGACTCCCAAAGAGCGGGGATTGCTAAACGAGTTTTTCCAATCGCAAAGCCGGACCTTGCGACTACCCGGCGAAAATCCCACGGTCGTTTCCCTTTATGAATCGGGCTTGATCTGGCGTCCCGCGCAACTCGTTTCGCCGGACCTTGATCGAAATTCTGACGGTTTAACGTACCCGACGATCTATAAGATTCACGACTGGGTTTGGGATTTGCGTTCAGACATTGGCGAATAATTCGCCAGCCCAACCCAACGCGCTCGCCTAGCCAAAATCCAACAGGCGCACTGTCCGGCGCGTAGCAAGCGCTTCGCAAACAGGTTCTGCCGCGCCTAGTCCAGTTAACCTATGAAACTGCCTTCATCATCGCCATAATCCCTGCTTTGATAGCTTGAGGTAATGTGGACCAAGCCATAGCTAGAGCGAGAAAATCTTCATCGGCAGGCATTGGCACGGAAAGACTTGGTGACGCTTTCACGCCACCGGTTACCAAAATCGTACTGTTTCCGTTGGAATTGCTGGGTTTTGTCGAGGGTTCGAATCCTAGCGGGCGCACTAGTTGGGATTCCGTCGGTCTCCGCATGATCCGCACCGCGGGAATTAGAACCCCGAGCCGTTAGAACTCCCCATCAGCGGTCCGCAGAGCGACCCTGCGGGACTCTCCCTTCTGATCTGAGCCCCTTAAAATATACCGAACAAAAGTGGCGCAAAGGCCTTGGTTCGCTGTCGATATTTGATACAATGTCTGGAGTTGAGGCGGGCTCTACGACGCCACAGGTTGAAAGGACCATTCCATGAAGGCTAGGGCGCGCAGGCAGCCTAAGCAGCGCCAAAAGGCAATCGACCTGCCAGTGCCTTTACCTCCAACGCCCAGCGACGAGTGTCGCTCGGCGCTCGCTACTGAGTGCAATACAGAAGAGGACGAGAAATCAAGGCGGCGGGAACGCGATGACAAGGAGTATTGCGCGTATCGCGACCTATTGGTCAACATGGAGAGTGACGCCGGTAAGGAATTTGACAAATGGGTTCTTACAGTAGCAGGAATAGCCCTTGGTTTTTCACTCAACTTTACCAAGGATTACAGGAGCGCGGTTGGTAGTCCCGCTGTTGTTTCAATTGGTTTCCTTTATGCGTCGTGGATCGGCTTCGCGGCAACAGTATTTCTTCTCGTCACCAACATGCTCATGTCGCACAGCGCACTCGGCGCATATCGCCGTATCGCGGATGATGAGTACAAAGAGTACGATGCCAGCGACGACCTGCTTTTCCACCGCATCACCGAGCGCCAAAGCAAAGTCGTCAGAAATAAGTGTGTCCATCTATTCAATATTCTGAGTTGGATTGGGTTTATCCTGGGCCTTATCGCCCTCGTATTGTTCGTTTACGAAAATTCCCAAGTTAGGAGCATGGAAATGGTACGCGAATCGGAATTACCTAAGCAGGACCTGATCAGCCACATTAAGCCCGAGGACATTCGGTCCACCGGCGGTGCCCCAACGCCCCGGGTGGTGCCCGCTGCCCCGATCAAGGAAAACACCGTCCCGACGCCGACTAGTAAGCCGGCTGCACAACCGAAAAAATGACCCCATATCCGAAAGGAGACGTAACGTGTCCGAAACGAACAAAGAAGAAAACGTCATTCACATGACGCGCGCCGGCGAGAGCCACGCCGAGGGCGGTATTGAAACATTTTCTGCAGCGGCGCCGACCCCTAGAGTTGTTCCGGTCGAGACGCTTGAACGACGGACTGCCGCAGCCCCAACGCCGCGTGTCGTTCCGACGACAACGACCAACACAACTCAGAGCGGTGGGAAGAAATAGCTCATAGCCCGGGGATAGCGTTCATGAGTACGGGATGTATTCGTCGACAGGCGTTCCGTCCTCCAGCGTCCCGGTCAGCCTAACCCCCACAGGCGGTGCGCCCCAATCGTCCGTGAGCAGCTCGTGTACCAAGCTCTTGCCCTTGTATCCCGAACTACGAAGCTTAAGGTATCGCGAGTACACGCCATCTGTTTCTGTCCAGTCCTGGGAGCTTCCGTCAACCCTTGGTACGCTGATTTTGATCATGAATGAGTAGGCTCCGCATCATGGAGCACTTGTCAACTCGCCCGAGGTATCACTAGCCCAAAGAAGCTTCCGATCCGAGCGTTTGATCGACAACCTTTTGAAGCTCGGTGATGGAGTTCGGAAAGCATCTCCATCGACGGCTCTGAATGTCGGTCGGCGTGCAATGCCGCCGCGAGATGGTGGCCACCTTCAGTCAGAATCTTGAAGGAACCAACGGAGTCTCTGATCTAACTTGCCGGTTGAAGTTGTTCATGGTCCAATCACTAAAACATGGCAAGCAGTCTGAAGGAAACAGTCGAAAAAGTTGCGGACGCCATTAACAAAATCGGGCTGTCGAAAATCGCTTTGACCGCAGCGATTCTGGCGGCTGGGCTACTTTGGCTCCCCGATCGAACACTTAAATCGGTAAAACTGTTGGCGTTTCGTAACGCTCATGCCGATGTTTTACCGCCGCTCTTTTGGTTCTGCCTGATTTTCTTTCTGCTCAGCATTGCAGGAAACGTCCTGCACTTTGTAAATACACCATTTCGCAATCGCTCTTATCGGAAGGCTCGCTTAGAAAAACTGTCGAAATTAACGCCCCAGGAGCGGGGACTGCTAAACGAGTTTTTCCAAGCACAAAGCCGGACATTGCGACTACCCGGCGAAAATCCCACGGTCGTTTCCCTTTATGAATTGGGCTTGATCTGGCGTCCCGCGCAAATCGTTTCGCCAGACCTTGATCGAAACTCTAACGGTTTGACGTACCCGACGATCTTTAAGATTCAAGATTGGGTGTGGGATTTGCGTTCAGACATTGGCGAATAATTTTCCAAAAAGCGTCTAATTGCAGTTGGCGACAGGTCGGCTACCTTCGCCGCCGGTTACAAGGAAGCACGTACCATCGTGAGAATCGCAGCCTGCATCACGGGCGGAAGTTGTGGCCAGAGAGCAACAATTTCCTGCAGCGCCGGCGGCAGTGATGCTCGACCCGATGGCAAAACTGCACCGGATTCTGCACCACCTTCAAATCCGTTCTCTTGTTTTTCAGGCGATTTCTGAATATGTTCAAGTCCTGTATCGCCCAGGGCGTCTCCAACATCTCAAGCGTTTCCCACACCCCTCCCTCTGTCTCAGTCTCTGAAGCAGCGAGTGGATAATGTCACCATCACCATCGGTCAGTACGCTCCCGATTTTAGCCGCTTTGCGGCGTTGGTCGCTGCATACCCCGACCGACGGCGATGGCGACGAAGCAGTTAATGGCCTCGAAAACTTTCGTATCCTGGATAGACGGACCCTTGGGCCGTCGGCGTGAAACGGCGCGTAACCTGTCAGGGATGCCATCCCTTTTCTCCTTGAGCGGACTCACCAATCATGTCCCGCTGCTCGCAGTCTAGCGAGATTTGCCGCCATTCTGACAGGCAATCGTCGAAATTCGCTCAGAAACGAGGTTACGAGTTTCACTGGTGTCCCGCTGGCTCCAATTATCTGGCCAAAAATTGCATGTACGGCTTGTCATCGCCATATCGATAGCCGCATCAATAACTTAAGCCACCTTGCGATTTTTCAATCGTCCTGCAAAACCTTCCTTGAAAATAACGACTTATGCGGAGTAGGGAGCGGGATTTGAACTCCCATCTTTTGGCGTAGGCGCCGCATGATCAGATGGTTCGGATGGCAATACCCTATAGGTTATACAGCGCGCACTCATCATCGCGCTTGTGAATACGCTTGGCTAAAATGTTGCCGGCAGGAACCGTGGCCGATTGACCGCGAAAGAAAGATGGATATTCAAGCACGCAAATTAGCTGACGTGTTGGCGGTGACAACACTGGCCAACGTTGTGCCCGACCAAGCCGTCGAATTTATCGGAAACGCCGTTGACCGCGCGTGGGCGAAACAGCGTGCAGACGTGCTACGGCACCTTGCACCACTTACTGAAACTATCGACCGGTCCGCCGCGGCGGAGATTGATGTTACGTTGCTGGACTACTACCTAGGCAATCTTTGGAACGGGTTGAAATGCCTCGCTGGCCCGCATCGCAGTGGGAGCTGGCAATGGGACTCCGCTGAGTTGGAAGCAGAAATTATCTGTCTTCGCCGAGCGATACGATCAAAAGGGTTTGGACAGCTTCCGGATATTCGACGCTGCCAGATACTGACGAATCTCGCCAACTGGCACAGTACGACCGGACGCTTTGTCGAGGCCGTCGGTGCATGGAATGCAGCGCTCGATATCGAGCCTCGCTTCGGAATGGCGCGGGGAAATCGCGCGGCCGGTCGTTGGAGTTACGCCAAGGCGGTGTATGACCATGGCCACGCGATTGTCATGGCGCGAGAAGCCTGGCGCGATTTGGACCCATCAACATTGGAGGCGTTGGAACCCGGGGCGGGCGAGTATTTTGCCGGGCTGCGTAGAGACATTGAGCGGGTCGTGCCCGCCAAGGCGTTCCAGACCCCACTGGACATGACGACCTTTCCATTGGGTACTACGGACGCCGAAATTGAATATCGCCGCTGGTGTCTGAAAAACCGACTGTTTCTGAATCCGCTCAATGACTTGGGGGCCTATGAGATCGCTGCGCAAGACATCCTTTCCTCGCCGTCGATTGTAGTCCCCATTGGACAAGGCCCACGTTTTCATGGCTTCTTCAATCAGATCAAGCAGGAGTTTTGCTCGGCACGATGGCTTGCCTATGAGGCCATGAGTGAATCGGAGCCGCACTTCTCGGATAAAAATGTGCAGCTTTTCAACACGCTCGACTATCCGAGCTATTCGCTCGCGACCGAGAAGCTCAAGCTGGCGTTCCGCTCCGCCTACTCGCTACTGGACAAGATCGCTTTTCTGCTGAACGCATATCTCGGCCTAGCCATTCCGGAGAAACGTGTGTCGTTTCGCGGACTTTGGTACGAAAACCAGGAAAAGAAGAAAGGCATCCGGCAGGAGTTCAAAACGTTCCCAAATTGGCCGCTTCGAGGATTGTACTGGCTCGGCAAAGACCTATATGAGGACACACCTGAGTTTCGTGCGGGTATTGATCCCGACGCGCAGAGGCTCAGTGAGGTCCGCAATCATCTCGAACACAAATATTTTAAGCTGCATCTCGACTTTTGGAGCGGACCGAACGTATCCGGTCCAACGTGGCTGACCGACGACTTGGCGGTCTCATTGCGGCGAGAAGAATTTGAAGCCATGACCATGCGCCTGATCGCCTTAGTTCGGGCAGCAATAATCTATCTTTCGCTGGGCATACATCAGGAGGAGAGGACGCGGGCACAGAAACGGCCTCCTGACGCCATCGTCCCGCCCATGGTGCTCGATGTCTGGGATGACGAGTGGAAACAGTGATGCTTGGTCGAGCCGCCTAAGCTTCGGGATTTGCCCGTAACGGAGAGAAAACCCGTGTCGATCGAAACGCCGGACGATGAAGGAGGGTTGGGTGACGACGCAGATTTGTCCCCTGCGATGGTGAGGCGCTTGCAGCGGGCGTATGTGGAGGAGAAGGCAGCACGCCCCGATCCACTGATTGATGATCCGAGCATCGATCTCGACATGTATCGCCGAGTGATGCGTCTGAGGATGGCCGATTACGCACTGTCACGTCACCGCATTTACCTCGACATGAACTATTGGATCTGGCTGCGAGACGCGGCCTTCCACCAGCCAAAACTACCGATACACACGGAATTGTGGCGGCGATTGCGGGGACTCTCGAAATCCGGACGTGTGATCTGCCCAGTCTCATATCCGGTGTTTGCAGAGATAATGAAGCAAAACATCGCCACTCGCAGACGAACGGCGTGCGTCATCGACAGACTCTGTGGCAGCATCTGCATCGTCGACAAATCTTCTCGCGTCAGAGTTCAACTAAGCCATTTTGTTTGGACCAAACTACTCGGTGATCAGACGCTTAAGCCATCAGATCGATATATTTGGGCACCTGGGTCCCATTTCTTGGGGATGGGGCATATCGATATGCTAAATTGGCCTTCTGAATTAAATCTCAAGCAGCAAAAGTTGTGGCTGCAATTTACGCAGTACCTCAAATTTTCCGATGTGTTTGAGCTGACAAAAGAGATTCCCCTAGCGGAGCGAGATAACTGGCAGCACACGCTCTTACAAAATTTCATGTCCGCCTGGACGCGCGACAGACTCCGCAGCTTGAAAGCGACTTACAAAATCGAGGTGGGCGGCTCGACCGATCTTATTGTCAAGGACATTGTTGACTTCGCGGCGGACCTATTCGAGCAAGGCATTCGTTCACCGCTCGGTCCGGAAGCATCGCACAATGATCTCGCCGCTTCTCTGGCGAGTATGATAACCAGTGGGCTAACGATGGGCCGAGTCACGACATACTTCCCGCAGTATCACATCATGGGTGTCATCCACGCGACGATCCGCTGGATGCGGCGGCGCCATCAGGTGAACGACCTAATGGATCACCAGCATGCGACGGCTGCTCTTCCTTACTGCAACGCATTCTTCACCGAGCACGATTTGCGCGACACTCTCACCCGCGGCCCTTTCCACCTGGATCGGGCTTACGGATGCGACGTCATCAGCGATCCAGACGATGCTCTAATATACCTCGAAGAAATAGCGGGGAAGACGCCTTAATGAGATAACATTGCAAGCAGAATGAGTTGTTTAGCTAATATGTTGGACGGTTCGCCATCAATCGGGTCATGCGCCATCGCAGGTCCAGATCCTGTAAATATCCTGCGACACTTTGGCCGAAAGTCCTCGAAATTCGCTCAAAAACGCTGCCGCGAGTTCTACTGCTCTTCTCCGACCCGCTAGGATTTGACTCCAGACCCCTTTGAATTTCCGAGGTGAAAGCATCTCCGAAATGATACCCACAAGCGATGTGACAGGTGAAATCTGATCTGAGCAAGTATAGTTCTCGTCCGGCGGCACATCTGAATCGTGCGGCTCTTAATCCGATCCGTAACCCTTTGAAAGGAATAACAATGTCGTTGTTATCGCGAAGAAATCTCGTTCGCCAAGTCCGTCCGGCCGTCTTCATGGTCGAAAAAATGCCTACTCCGGGCTCCAGGGTGGTCCTCGGTGCAAATATTGTAGGTACCGCGTTCGCAATCAGTAAAGACGGGTTTCTCGTGACAGCAGGGCATGTGGTGCAAGGCACGCTTCCGCAGAATCTGCGCATTATGTCACCGTACGGTCGTTCCGGTGAATACGGGATGGGCCTCGGTCGAACTGTGTCTGAAATCATTCCCCACCCAACTCTCGACATAGCGCTGTTGCGGGTGTCTCGATTCACCGTCAAAGACCGAGTGACCGTGGGATTTGCTGCCACCTCGGAAATAATGGTGGGAGATGAAGTAGTTTTACTAGGATTTGCGGGCGGAAACGAGCTGGCGTTCTGCGAGGAGATCCTCGGGGGTGCGTGACACTTCCAGCAAGCAACTGAGGGTACAATAGCTTGTGGTTAAGGGGGAGTGTTTGGTTGTTGCTTCAAGGAGGAAGCGATGTCAGCGATTACGTCACGTCAGGCGGCGCGGGAACGGATTTTTAAGCAGATTCAAGCGGAGGTGGATCGGCTGTTGCCGGCCGACCCGAAGGTTCCCTTGCAGGGCCGCACGTTTTTGGATTTTGAGAATGTAGCCGAGCAGGTCAGCAATGACCTGTATGTGACGATTGTCGAGGAGAGGGTGATGCTGGCGGGATTGGACCGGCCGACAGTGGCTCGTTGTCCGCACTGCTCGTCGCCGCGACTGCGGAAGGTGGGGGAGGTTCGCAAAAGAGAGGTTCGCACCCCGCGTGGGGTGGCGACGATCGAGGAGCCGACGCTCCGCTGCCGCGATTGCGGGCGGACTTTTTCCCCCGGTGCGGCTGGAGTTGTCGATACCGGTGGAAGTGGATTTGTCGCCCAAAGCGGCGGAGAAGGTGGCGCGTGAGGCGGCGGTGCAGTCGTTCGACAACGCGGCGCGGTCGATTGCCATCGAATGGTGCATGGATCGTCTGGATGGCAAACAGGTACAGCGCTGGTCGGAGAAGCTGGGGGAACGTGTGGTGAAGGATCGCCAGCGTGCCATCGAGGCTTATGAGCGCGGCGAGCGGCAGGCGTGCAGGGAGAATGATCCGCCGTTGCTGGTGATCGAGATCGACGGCGGTCGCGTGCAAAACCGCTTGAAAAACGAGGAGGGATCGCGTTGGCGGGAGGATAAGCTGGTGACGGTGAGCACGGCGCTCAAAGGGAATCCCAAAGCTCGTAAGAAGCGTGACCGTGTGCCGAAGATGCTGGTGACGACGCATGTGGCGACGATGGGAGATGCCCAAGAGATTGGCAAGCTGGCGCGGGTGGAAGCGGAACAGCGGATGCTGTGCCGCGCCCAGGAAGTGGTGGTGCTGGGAGATGGAGCGGCGTGGATCGACGGCGTGTGCGCGGATCATTTTGCCTGCCATGCGCGGATCGTCGATTACTATCACGCCGCCCAGCACGTGCATGACTGCGCCAAGGCGATCTGGCCCCAGGACGAAGGGCAACAAAAGGCGCTGGCCGAGCAGTGGAAGACGCTGGTGTGGAAAGGGAAAATCCGGGAGTTGATCGAGCCGTTAAAAATGGCGTCGGCACAATGCGGAGAACCCTTGAAAGAGGATGGTCCGCAACATCCGCGCCGCGTGCTGCACCAGAACGTGGGGTACTTTACCAAGCACGCGGAGCATATGAAGTATCCAGAGTACCGGCGGCAGGGCTGGCCGATCGGCTCAGGAACAGTGGAAAGCGGGATGAAGCAAGTGAACAAGCGGATGAAAGGCACCGACCAGTTCTGGAGCACGGACGGGGCGGAGACAATTCTGGCTCTCCGTGGACAGTGGCTCAGTCAGGACGGACGATGGGAACACTACTGGTTGTGTGCTGACCCAGCTTCAAAAGCTGCGTAGACTGTCACGCACCCATTCTCAAATCCCTCTTTCACCAGCACGCCCCGGCTGGCGTCGGCGGAGGGTGCGAACGTGAATACCTTACTTCCACCGGCTTCGATAGCGTCCACCGCTTCACGCATCATCGTGGTTTTGCCGACGCCAGCGGCACCGTTGATGAGAATCACGCGATCCGGGGAATCGAGAACATGCTCGACCGCTCGCCGCTGCCCGACGTTGAGCTTGTCATCGCGGAAGTGATGCGGCCCGCCATCGAGCGCCGGGCACGTGCCGCGTCCATCACGGGCAAAAGCGAGCATCCGAGTTTCTTCCAGGAGCACATCTTCCGAAGTCACCAGCTTTCGACCATCCCGTTCACCAAAGACCAGATCGTGTGTCCGGAATGCCGATTGCACCGATTGAAAACTCGCCTTCCCTACCCCGTGCTTGAGCGCCTTCGCCAATACCACCCGCTCCGGCACCACCGAATTGCGCTCAAAGCAATGATCGGTGGCGAAAGTAACCGCTTCTTTCGCCAATGCGGGATCTTCCGGCATCGCGGGTCCGCCCAGCTTCGTGGCGGCCTTGCCAATGGCATCCTGTTCATCAGCGGACAGGCGGGACCGCCATTCCCGTTGCAACTCCGTGAACGACATATCCTTCTTTTTATGCTCCCGTGTTTTGGCACCAAGCGAATCTTTTTCCGCCGGGTCCGTGATGCCAGCATCTTTTGCCATTTGCTCAATCTGTGCCGTGCGGCGTGAAAAGGTGCGGACAACCGATCTTGGCATACCCGCCAACTCCCAGCCGGTTTTCGTTCGCTCGACCGGCAATCCCAATTCCTCGACGCGCCGAGCAAACCGTGAGTGAAACGCCGCCTCGAAAAATGGGGCATCACGCTTGAGTTCCCGGAACTGCCCCGCCTTCCAGCGGTTTTCGTTTTCGTCGAAGGTCGCATTGAAAACGAAACAATGGGCATGGAGGTGGGGATCGGGCACATCGTCCACGGGCCGCGATGTGAAATGCGTGAACTCACCCCAGGCCATATTGCCGGTCGTGCGCTCCTCATTCTTGCCGTTCACGCGGACGCGGGTTTTTATTTCCTGCTCAATGTCGCGCATCGTCTCATCAACGGAGGCTTGGAAAGCATCGAGGATGCGATTGTCACGTGTCAGGCCGTAGAGAACGGATACGCTCTTAGGGACATGGAAATTGAAGTCGTAGCCGACGGTGCGATCCTGATTACGCCGAGCGGTGAGCGGCAGGCCGGTCGTCGGGTCGCGGTTGTCGCATAGCGCGTCCCAGGTTGCCTTGTCGATGCCACCATCCACGCCAAGGTGCTCGGCAGCCTGCCCGCGCCACTGGCCGAGCAGTTCTTGGCCCTCGCTGTAATAGTCTGCCGTGCTGTAGTAGCTCATCGCCCCGGCGGCGGAAGTGTTTTGAATGATGCGAAGCATTGGCCAGTGTAACCCAGGATTGCTTTACAAATCGTTAAAGCGGGCGCACGCGATGCGCTCATTTTGTATTGCCTTGAGATAACTAATTCTTTCATGGATCGTCCGACGATTTGTGGTGTGGTCGCACGGTGGCCGATAAGGCGCTGAAATCGCCCCAGAAGATGGACCGGCGAGCCGGTTCCGTAGGCCGCTCGGAACACATGGCTTCGTTTACATATCGCAGCCGGAAAATTCTTGAGTACTTGCAGACTTCTTCCCTTAGCACTGCTAAGGAGGATTTTCCCCGGGAAACCGACTTTGCGACGAAGCGCAAAGGCGATTCAATGACCCTGCGTAGCGTCGTAAATCTGTATGCACGATTCCCCGGAAATACGACTCATCGGCCATGTGCTTTTCCGCGACCGTCCGTGGTGAATTCAATTGACCATCGGCATCAATAGGCGTAATCAGAAATGACAATCGTAAAATCGTAATCACGACGGATTTGTGCCCCAGGTCATCGCAATTCTGAATCAAAAAGGCGGCGTCGGTAAGACCACTCTCGCGGTCCACCTAGCTACGGCGCTGGCCCGCAAGAAACGCGCCGTCATCTTGCTGGATGCCGACCCGCAGGGCAGCGCACTCGATTGGGCCGCCGCTCGGCATGGCGATCCGCTTTTTCCTGTGGTCGGATTGCCCAAATCATCCATCCACAAGGAACTGCCCGCACTGGCCGCCAACTATGAATTGGTCATCATCGACGGTCCACCGCGTGTCGAAGGCGTGGCCCGCTCGGCAATCATGGCGGCTGATTTGGTACTCGTGCCAGTGCAACCGTCGCCCTATGACGTGTGGGCGGCCAAGGAGATCATCGATTTGCTGAATGAGGCGACGATTTTCAAGCCCAATCTCCGCAAGGCATTCATCATCAATCGTAAAATCGCCAATACGGCGATCGGCCGCGACGTGGCCGACGCCTTATCCGACTATCCAATCCCGGTACTGGAATCAGCCATTTGCCAGCGTGTGGCTTTCGCAGAAAGCGCCACCCAGGGTCTGACCGTCTATGAACTCGACCCGGCGATGCTCGCCAGCCAGGAAATGGACACGCTGGCCGAGGAAGTGGAAAGGATGCTTGGCAAATGAAAAAGGTGACGTTCGGCGGCAAACGGCCAAGCACAGCCCCAGCGGGCAACGCCGATGATTGGGTGCATAACCGGGAGGTCGGCGAGCCGGAACCAATGAAGCGGCTCACCATTGACGTGCCGCTCAGTCTGCACAAGCGAATCAAGAGCCAGTGCGCGATTGAAAACCTCATCATGGCGGATGTTGTCCGCGAACTACTGGAAAAGCGATTCCCGCCCGGCGGGACACTATCGTAAATACGATTCATCGTGGATACGACGATACAGAAATTAACCGACTGTCGGTTCTGCCGGGGCGGGGGCGGGTAGTGTCGGCACCTCGTCGAGCAGCAATTCCTGCTGACGGCTCGCACCCTTCAAATGATATGTCCGCACAAAGGCGAGCCGGTCGCCGTTAAACATGAAGCGTATGTTGATGAAGAAAACCCCGTCGCTGGTGCTGCGGTACAAGAATTCCTTTTCCAGCAATTCCCGCAGGCCGCGGCGGTAGGTGCGTTCATTCAGGCCGTGATCCTGTGCCAGGTATTGGCTCAGTTCAATCTTGTCATTGCCGTGCTTCTCGCGCATTTCCCGGTAGACAAGATCGAAAACTGCCATGCCGGATTTAGAGAGACCGCAGGCTTGCTTGATGCCGTCCAGAAACAGTTTTACGAACCGGCTGGCGTCCACTTCCTCCTGCCACCATAGGCCCAGGCCGCCGATGCCCCTGATTTCACCGGTGCCGTTGTCCATGATGACTGATGCGTTTCCGCCCGGCACCTCAAATCGCTTCTGCCGCGTTGCTATGCCATGCGGGCCAGGTATGGAAGGATTGACCCGGTACACTGGCATCCCCCGTTTGGTGGCGACCGCATTATTTTCGGGTCGCAATTTCTGTCCGTTTTCGGTCATTCTGACATCATTATTTTGGTCGGTTACTACCAGCACCCTTGCACTATTCGACCAGATTTGCAACGCTTTTTTGACCGTTGAAAACCACAAATTGTCCGTTCACGACCAAAAACTGTCCGTTGCGATCCAAATAAATCAAGACGTTACGCTGTTCCTCTTTCTTATACTAAAAAGGTCTCTCAAAACTCCGCCGCCGAGCGCGCCCAAAACGCTAGCGATGGCGGCGGAGGAATCTGTCGCCGAGAACAAGCAAACAAATGTGCATAGCTATTCTTGAAACGCAATGGAATTTCCTGTCCCACTATTCCGAGCCTACTGTGAGTCCCCAAGATGCATTCATTAATGCTTCCTCACGAGCAATATTGCAAACCACTATGTTTGTCACAAAACCTTAACTAGAATTGTATTACATCGATGATATAATTAATCAGAAGATAAAAGCTTCATGCGAAAGTTATTTATATGACAGAAGAGCCGGTCCAACCTGATTTCATAACGGATAGGTTTTCGCTTTGGTTCCAAACGGTGGCTAGCACAGCCATTGGCGCGATGCTGATAGGTGCGATATGCACCATCGGGTACAAAACACGTTTTTTTAGAAACAGTAAGGTTGGATGGCAGAATGACGTAATCGTGCCGTCAATGCTGGCAGGTATACTTGCCGGTGGCGTGAGTCACGGTCGCGTCCAACACCAGAATGAAATCATCGCGAGGGACGAAAGAATATCACATCTTGAGCGAGAGCTTGCAAACAAGAACGAGGGACAACGCACCGTGTTAGCGAAGCACTGAACGGTTACTTACGTTGACGCCGCCGATACTCTTGCTCCTTGAGTTCGAAATCTTTAGCTTTGTCTTGAATTTCCTTGTAAACTTGGGTGGGCTGCTTGCCTTTAGTGATAACGTCCCACGTGAGACCTTTCAGCCCCATCCAACCAATCTCCGCCGATGCACTTACCCTTCGTTCCAGTGCTTCAAACTCAGCCTTGGCTCTGGATAAAATATCATCTGCCATAGTTTTCTTTCCTGCCTTCCCGTTACTTTGTTGTCTTTTTCTCGTTCTCTCGCAGGTGCCTGTCGTAGGATTTCCCCACGGCTTTTCCATATATTGAACCGAGAATCCCGCCGACTACAAAGCCAACAGCTGCGCCCGGAGGACCGCCAAAAAGAAAACCGATACCTGCCCCAGGCCCCGCTCCAACTGCTGCCCCACCAAACCTGCCACCTTCCTCGATCGCCGTTTGTCGGAGGTCTTTTCCGTGTTCAGTCATGGTATCAGTTCCTCCAGAGTAAACAGAGTCATCGTACCTTTGAGTGTCCGCTTGTCAAACTTATTTCAAATTATTAACAATGCGGCAAAGTCGGAAATCCACTGGAAGCAACCCTTACATAAACGCCTTGACCATCGCAACGGTGCCTGCCCGAAACGGTGGTGGCAATTTCACTCAAGCGGGGGATCAGCATCGCTAATTCCGAATCGGTCTTAGCCTGTCGTAGGCAATTTTGCGACTCGATGGCCCTGACGTGTCCACTTGGGTCGGAATGCCGACGCTTTTCCGATGATTTTTCGGTATCTTCTTTTCCAGCTACGAAGCGCCCTAATCGGTCATAGTTTGCTCGCCGCCCTTATCATCGCCACGATTCCCGCCTTCATGGCGACAGATAACTCTGGCCAAGCAGCGATGATAGTTCCCAGATCATGGTCGGCGGAATCTGCTGTCAAACATGCTGCGTTCGCGGTATCAGCGAGTTGCAAGTGTTTGGATTCGCGGTCGCTTAGATTTGGCGGGAAGTGGCCAACTGCGCTATGACACAGCCTTGACCATTGCAGCGATTCCCATTTTGATGGCGTCGGGTAGCTTCGGCCAGGCAAGGGCCACCGACAGAAAATTCTGATCGTCAGGCATGGGCACGGAAAGAGGTAGTGCCGCTTTCACGCCACCCGGTTCGCCGAAATCACTATTTTCGCAGCAATTATGCGTTTTTGGGGCAGGTTCGACCCCCTTCACCCGCTTTTCTATAACTCACACCGAACGTTAAAGATAATGTACCCTTTCGATGTCGGAAGGCGCGGCCAGGAAAGCCAAGATAGCTGTAGTCTACAGCTAAAGGCCTTTTTGGAGCGCCACCATGCCCAAGCCAACCGATTCGAGCGTACCACCGTATTCCCTTCACAAAAGCATCCGGCCATTCTCCCTCTTTCGGCCCGACAGCTGCCAACCCGGTTGCCGGGCTTTTTTGCGTCAACTTTCTCCCAAGATTTTGCTTGGTTTTCCCAGATGCTTGCGTTAGCGTGTCGTTCCCGTTCGAGAAATATTTTCTAGCGAAAGTGGGTAGAAAATGGGAAAGCGATTCTGGGAGCCACTGGCTGCCGCTGTTGTCGGCGTTGGGTATGCGGCAAATACCCCGGCCGCCACTATCACGAACAACCCTGGATCAATCGCCGCTGGAGCCGTTGCCGCCTTTCAAGCCGGCACCGTCTCGCCGGCGGACACCGTGAACCCGCTACCGGCCAACGGGGTGCTTGAACTGGTGGTCGATACCGTAAGCGGCGATGTGGAACTGGAAGGCAACAACGCTGACATCGCTTCACTGCAAATCACCAGCACCGGCGGCGGCATCATCACGGCCAACTGGACCGACCTACACGCCAACGGGTACACCAACTGGTCGGACACGGCCAAGAAAAACACCGGCATCGGCGAATACGACAACCAGTTCACCGCCACGGGTGATTATGCGGTCCTGGGCGTGGTCGATTACGGCGACATCTACAACACGTCCGTCAATGCCGAGAACTATGTGTTCAAGTACGGCTCGGTGGAGTCCAACGACACCACGGTAGACACCTACACCGGCTCGGTCATTTATGTAACCCCCGAACCGACGACGCTGGGCATCGTGGGCTTGGCGGCGATGGGCTTGCTCGCCCGTGGGCGGAAGAAATTGGAGCGGCGATAGGATTGCTAATCGACGTGGGCTTTTTTGTTGTCTAACCACGCGAGCCGCTGGTGGGGCTAGGTCTATTTCTTCGCGGCGTCGCCCATCCACATTTCCAGGGCGGTGAGCGTCATGCCGGTAATCATTCCACTGTTGACCTGGCCCTCTCGGTTCGGTCCCCATTGGCGTCCGCTGTTTTGGTCGATGGCGTCGATGATGCCGCCGGTCCAGGGGGGGCAAGAGTGGCCGGGATCGGTCCATTGAAACCAGGCCGCGCAGTCGAGCATCTCTCGGGCCATGCGGTGATAGAGCGGATCGTTGGTGAGGCGTGACAATCGGAGTAGTGGCCGCACCGCCTCGGCGCCGGTTCCCGGATAAATGATCCGAAAATCGGGCATGCGACAGATGGGACCTCCGCGGGTGTGGCCCCTGTAGCCGGTCGGTAGATCGTAGAAATAAGTCCAGGTGAATGCGTAGGCGGCACAGCGGCGGCATAGCGACAGCGTCGACGGATCGCGCGTGGAATCGTAAAGCTCGGTTATTCCATCCAATGCGTAGACGGCTCCTTCGGGATCGGAAACTTCCTGGCTCGCTAATCCGATGACATGCGAGTCGAGCATTTGGTTGTAAAAATCCAGTCGCATTATTTCGGGTTCGACGAAATGGGCCAGCCGTTTGGCACGCTCCAGAAGCGCGGGATCATGGTCGATGCGGGCAAGCTTTACCCAAAGACCGCAG
>Ga0302176_10000443_pt1 | contig 25444 bp, 21 predicted proteins | sample I_Palsa_E1_1_FD_198787 | JGI IMG/M metagenome (GOLD analysis project Ga0302176, IMG submission 198787) | Peat permafrost microbial communities from Stordalen Mire near Abisko, Sweden - I_Palsa_E1_1 | ecosystem: Environmental > Terrestrial > Soil > Palsa > Peat permafrost | place: Sweden...
CCGCGCTCGCAGGCGTCCGGCATCGGAATGAAAAAAATCAACGAGCCGCACGAATTGTGGCCCTACCTCGATCAACTCGGCGACGCGCAGTCGAATTACCTGCTCGAGCAATTTGTCACTGGGGACGTTTTTCACATTGACAGCATCGTTTCCGAACGCCAGGTGGTCTTCGCCGAAGCCCATGCCTACGGCACGCCGCCGCTCAACACTTCGCATGACGGAGGCGTTTTCACTACACGCACGCTTCCGCGAGACTCTGCCGAAGCCAAAGCGCTCTACCGGCTCAATCGCGAAGTGATCGAATCGCTGGGACTGGTTCGTGGAGTTACACACACGGAATTTTTGCGCGCCCGCGAAGATGGGAAATTTTATTTCCTGGAGATCGCCGCGCGGGTCGGAGGGGCCTACATCACCGATGTGGTCGAAGCTGCGACCGGCATAAACCTGTGGCGTGAATGGGCCCGGCTCGAAGTTGGTTCAGGGAAGTCGCCGTATTCCTTGCCGGCTATTCGCGAAGATTACGCCGGCGTGGTACTCTCGCTGGCTCGCCAGGAATGTCCGGACACCAGCGCGTATAACGACCCCGAGATCGTGTATCGCGTGACGAAGAAACACCACGCGGGTTTCGTTCTGCGTTCCCCGCGGAACGAACGCGTCGTGGAATTGCTCGATTCCTACGCTGCGCGCATCGCCCACGATTTCATGGCAACGGCTCCGGTCCCGGAACGTCCCACGGCCTGACGCCGCCAAATACCTCGGCAGCATGGCAATCAAGTAACGCTTCTGTAATTTGCGTCCTTCGCCCCGAAGCTGATATCGTTTTTTCTGTGAATTTTTCTCCCGCCCCAGCGACGCCCGCACCCGCGCCCAAGCGCGGGTTGCGCCACAACTATCTTTCGTTCCTCGAAGACACCGCGCAGACCCTGGGCGTCATGGCTCCCACCGGCACGCTGGGAATTATTTTGCCGCTCTTGATCGCCAAAGGCGGCAACACCACCTGGATCACTTTCTCGATAACCCTGATCGCATTTTCGCTGATCATGTTTTGCGTTTACCGTTTTTCGCAGCACCATGCTTCGGCGGGAGCCATCGCTTCTTTCGCCGATGCCGGGCTCGGCCGCTGGCCGGGAGTCATCGCCGGATGGTGTTACGTCGGAGCGATGGGATTCGGGGTGGCGAGCGTAGCGCCTTCCTCCGCGTACTACGCCGATCTGGTTATCACCCAGATGACCGGAGTTCCCGGATCCATCGCGCGCGGCGCGCTGATTACGTCCGCGGTGATTATCGTCGCGGCCTTGATCGCTTACCGCGATATCAAACTTTCCACCGAACTCATGCTCGCGATTGAGTTCGCCTCGCTCGCGGCGATCATTCTGATCGTCGCGTTTGCAATGTTCCACTACTCGGCGTGGATCGATCGGCCCCAGTTGCATCTCGAAGGCGCCCACCTTCCGGGCTTTCAATATGCACTGGTTTTCGGGTTTATGACTCTGGCCGGATTTGAGAGCGTCACCGCGCTGGGCGCGGAGGCCTCGCATGCGAAACGCACGATTCCCAAGGTGATTCTCGGTTGCCTGATCCCCATCGGGATTTTGTATCTGGTCGTAATTTATTGTTTGGTGGCTCTGGCGCGAAAAGACGGGATGATTTTCGATCAGCTGAACGCTCCGTTCGACACCATTGCGCGTTCCATGAATTTGGGATCCTTGGGTTACCTCAGTTCCATCGGAGTTTCACTCAGCTATTTTGCCTGTACCCTGGGCTCGATGAACGCCGGCGCTCGCGTGCTGTATTCGATGGCGCGGCGCAATCAGTTCGCCCCCGGCTTCGGCATCGCGCATCCGGTGAACGCCACCCCTGCTCAGGGCATTATTCTGCTGGCCGCGACCGGCATCGCGATTCCCGTAACTTTGCTGCTGATGCGTGTTTCGCTCTCGGATTGCATCAACTACGTCACGCAACTCACTTCCTACGGTTTCATCTCTTCGTATTTTCTGGTTTGCCTCGCACTGCCGTTTTACTTGTACCGTCGAAAACTCTTACTCGGCATCGACGTCATCATCAGTGTTGCCGCCCTGCTGATTCTCACCGTTGTCCTCGGGCTCAGCGTGTTCCCGGTTCCCGCTGCGCCGTGGCGCTACTTGCCGTATCTGTTTTTTTTGTTGGTCCTCGCTGGAACGGGAATTTCGTGGCGATATATTCGTCGGCACGGTTCGACGCACGAAGCCCTATCTGAACCAGACTCAGCCGAGGAAGTTTCAAATCTCCTCTAATCCCCAGAGAATCTCGATTCAAGGTATTGGGGCGGTTCGGTTTCCGGCACGGTGAGAAATGAAGGCTAACGATGCTGGTGAGGAATTGAACGATGGTGGGCCTGGGTGGACTTGAACCACCGACCTCACCCTTATCAGGGGTGCGCTCTAGCCACCTGAGCTACAGGCCCGCGAAGCGAATGAACAACTTTGCAGTCCTACAATGATAGGCGGCACGCGCAGGCCGGTCAAGCCAAACGATGCGCGCTTTGCTTCGAATTTCGCGCGCCAGGAACCAGCGCGGCACGCAGCGGAAGCCGCGATCCACCAAAAAAAAACCGGGAGGCAACTTCGCCTCCCGGAAGGTAGGGTATTGGTCTGAAATCAACCGCGAACAGCGCGGGCGCTGTTACTTGCCAGTCTTCTGATTGTGAATCTGCTTGCTGTTCTTGTTCTGCTCTTTATTGACCTGTTTCTTTTCCGACGCAGTCAGCTTGCCTCCGTTGGCCTGACGGTCCGCGTGAACCTGTTGATTTACCTTCTGTTGATTCTTTTCGTCGTGCGCCACTTCACCGGCCGACAGCTTTCCGCTGTCAATGCCGTTGGCAATGCGCTGCTGCTGGTTGTTCTGGCGCTGCCCCACTTCACTCTTGGTTCCGGGCTGGGTGGCGGCATTGTGCTTGTCGTCATAGATCGAGTGGCTCACGTTGTTCTGCTGCTGGTTGACCTGCGCCTTCTCTTGTGAAGTTAGTTTTCCGCCGTTGGCCGCGCGATCGTCCTTCACTTCATGGTTGATGTTCGCTTCGCGTGATTCGAGGTTCTTGGTTTCACCCGCGGTTAACTGGCCGGAACGAACACCGTTCGCGATGCGATCCTGCTGGTTGTTGGCCCGTTCGCCCACGCGGCTCATCGCCGGGTTGGCTGGTTTGCCGTGATTTTCCGACGCGAAATTCGACCGGTCGGTGCTGGCCGAATGTTCGTGGCTCATCTGTTCGGACGTGGCCTGCACATGCGATTCGTTCGCGGCCATGCGTTCTTGCGCGGTGGGCGCTGCCGTCGTTCCGCCTGGGCCACCGTTAAAGCTGGCGCGGCTGACGTTGGTGTTGTTGATCACCGTCCGGTTGACGTAGGTGTTGTGAATCACGGTGGTGTTCACGTTGGTGACCGCCGAGTTATACGCGAAATGTCCGCCGCGCCATTCGCCGCCACCAAATCCCACTCCGCCGTATCCGAATCCGTAGTTGACGCCGCCGTAAAAGCCCACATGGGGCCCCCAATAGCCGGCGTGAAATCCGTAAAGGCCGCCCGCAAATCCCCAGTATCCGGGAGTCCACAGCAAGCCAACGCGCGGCGGCGCGACCCACACTCCGGGCACCCAGAAATATCCGCCTTCCGCGTTATAACCCCAATATCCCGGCGTCCAGAGGTATCCTTCCGTCGGGCACGGCGGCTGCGCATATACCGGCAGCGCCGGCGGTCCGACGTGCACTGAAATGCCCACTGAAATCTGAGCCGAAGCCGGCGATGGCCCGGCCAGAACCGCTGTCGCCAATAAAAGAGCAGGCACGATTGCGCGAATGAAGGTTAGCTTACGCATTGCAAAATCCTCCCGTTGTTAAACCGAGTTTTGAAATTTCAATCGTCTTTATCGAATCATCGAAGGGCAGTTAAAAGGTGTGACGCGCCCCGGTCTGGTACCTCATCTAACACCGGTTCCAGCTGAAGGTTTCTGGCCGAATCGATGATTCTCGATGCGCGCCTGCCGAAGGTCCCCGTAAGTCATTGTGCTGCGGCGCTTTGGTGGCCTTTTGCGTCCAGCCGAGGGAATCGCCGAAACTCAGCCATCCGTTGGACCCGCGCGCGGGAGTGCAAACATCGTACCTTTGACAGTCATTATATAAGCGGGAGGGATGACCTGAATCATTAAGCTGCTTTCGTACTCCCCGATTCAGTAAACAGCGGCTGGCGCACGCCAAGGAGTTATCGGCCGCAACTTGCCGTTGCGCCGCGGACTCCATCTTCGTAAACTCATTGCTCCATCCGCGATGCGCCCGTAGCTCAGCTGGATAGAGCATCTGGCTTCGAACCAGAGGGTCGGGAGTTCGAATCTCTCCGGGCGCACCACTCTTTTTTGCCTTACATTTTCAATATGTTCGGGCGATCTCCTTCCGCCTGTTTCGAACCCGACTGTTACGACTTCCAATCATCACTTCGATGAATATTCCACTTGTCCGGTAAGGGCGTTTATCAGGACCTCTCAAGTCCGGTCCGTCATGCCCTTCGCGACACACTCTTGGCATGTCGCGCCAGGAGTGACGAGTAATCCGGATCGGTGGTAGTATGCGTCGGTTCTACTCCCTCGGTGCGGTTCCGGCCAAGTAAAAATGCTCCCCAACTGAACTTCGACTACGAATTTTTGGAGGTCTGCATGTCCTCGGCGGCCAAGCGTGTGGTGCCCGTCGTTTGTCTATTCGTGATTTGCGTTGCGGCGTTCGCGGCGCAGGCGACACTTTCCGTTGAAGCGCGCCGGAAAGTTCTGAGCGATTTCTTCACCGAGTATTGGGACTACCAGATGCGTACGAATCCTTTGGAAGCGTCCGCGCGCGGCGACAAGCGCTGGAACGACAAGTTGGCCGATTTCTCGCAAGAGTTCCTCGATAAGGATCTCTTACAGAACAAGATCTTTCTCGACCGGCTCGAAGCAATCGACACATCCGGCTTTCCCGATCAGGAAGTGGTCAGCAAGCGCATCCTGGTCCACGACTTAAAAACCACGCTGGAGGGTGCTCGGTTCAAACCCTGGGAAATGGCGGTCACGCAGGAAAACGGACCACAAATTGAGGTTCCCGGACTGTTCACGCTGCTTTCCTTTGAATCCGTGAAGGACTACGAAGACTACATTAGCCGTCTGAAGGCTCTCCCGCTTTTATTCGATCAGACCGTGATTCAATTGCGGAAGGGCATCGCCGACCAATTGATGCCCCCGCGCTTCATTCTCGAAAAAGTCGTCGATCAATGCACCAACATCACGTCGAAGGCACCGGATGATTCTGCCTTCACCACGCCGTTCAAGAATTTTCCGAAATCCATCTCCGATGCGGACAAGACTCGGCTGACCAACGACGGCCTAGCCGCGATTCGCAACGGGGTACTGCCTGCCTACGCTCATTTCGCGCAATTTGTGAGCCAGGATTACGCGCCGCATGGTCGCGTGGAGCCCGGAGTGTGGTCGTTACCCAACGGCGATGCCTACTATGCCTTTCGTGTGAAGGAGAGCACGACCACCGACCTCACTCCCGACGAAATTCACCAGCTGGGTCTCGCGCAGGTGAAGGAAATCGAGGGGGAGATGAACGCGGTGGCAACCAAGCTCGGTTACGCCGACTTCAAGAGTTTTAACGCTGCACTGGCCACCGATCCGAAAGTCCACGGCCAGTCTCGCCAGCAGATTCTGGATTTGTACAAACACTACGTCGACCAGATGTATCCCAAGCTCCCCGAGCTTTTCTACCGCCTTCCCAAGGCGAAACTGGTCGTGCTGCCAGTGGAAGAATTCAAGGAAAAGGACGCCTCGTCCGCTTCTTACGTCCTGCCTGCGGAGGACGGTTCACGTCCTGGACGCGTGATGGTGAACACCGGCGATTTCGCGAAGCGCTCTACTCTGGGTGCCGAATCCACTGCCTATCACGAGGGTGTGCCGGGCCACCACATGCAGGTCGCCTTGGCGATGGAAACAACGGATCTACCCGAGTTCCGGCGGAACGCCTTCTATACCGCCTACATCGAAGGCTGGGGCCTTTACGCGGAACGGCTGGGAAAGGAAGTCGGATTTTACCAGGACCCCTATATGTACTACGGGCATCTCGAGGACGAGATGCTGCGCGCCATACGCCTGGTCGTCGACACCGGCTTGCACTCGAAACATTGGACGCGCCAGCAAGTGGTGGACTATTTTCACGCACACTCCGTCGAGGATGAGGTCAGCGTTCAATCGGAAACGAACCGTTACATCGCGTGGCCCGGTCAGGCGCTGGGCTACAAAGTCGGCCAGCTCACGATTCTGGAGCTTCGCCAATACGCCAAGGATCAGCTCGGCGACAAATACGACATTCGAGCATTCAACGATGAAGTCCTGAGCGGCGGCGCCGTTCCCATGGATGTGCTGAAAGAGCGCATCCACGAATGGGTCGCGACCCAAAAAAAATCGCCCGCGAATTAAACAGGAACTGCTAAGTCCTGATAAGTCGCGTTACCGGACCTGTGGCATTCGGGCTTCTGCCAGTACCCTACAAGCTTATCCTGCAAAGAAGTTCATTCTGTGGCAGCTATAGCACGAAGTCGCTCAGAAAAGTTCTAAAATCGTCGCCTTGGGCGCACCACTTTTTTCGATGAGTCACGGGTAGTCGGCATCAGTCCACTGGCTCCAGTGTAGTGACTTCTGTAGGTACCCTGCGACTTTGCGTTCCGCCGGCGCCATCTTATTTCCTAGCCCAAGTGTGCCCGGCGTCCGCCGTCAGCCAGACCTCGCCTGCCGAGGTGGTGACCGTGCCGTGTTGCGGATCTGAGAACTCAATGGAGGTGATGTCCCCGGTGAGGATTGCGCCGGATGCGGATGGAACTACGCGAGTCCAGTGAAGTCCCGAGTCGCTCGAATGGTAGAGTGCCGCTGCTGAGCCGCCAGCCCAAACTTCGGACCCGAAAGCGGTAGCGGCGCGGAAAACGGAATTCGATCTTGGCCTTGCCGTTGCCGCATTCGCGCTGCTCTTACGCGCGCCCTTGTTTGCGCTGAGTGCCGGCGTTGAGCCGCGAACTGAGGCGCCGGGGTTTACGATGATCCAAGTGTGACCGTCATCCCAGGAACGCTGCAAAGCGCCGTCTGCACTGATGCTCCAGCGCGACGGCGGCGTGATGATGGCGGAATCCGTGGAAGATTGATTTTTCGAGGTTTGCTTTTTTTCATCCTTAGCCAGCTGATCGGCAACTTCATTTTCTGTGCTGGTCGCGATGGTGGCGGACTGCGATTCCACCTCGACCGTCTGTGAAGAAGAAGCGGCCGCGGGCTGCTGGCCGACGCTCGGATTTGGAGCAGGTGGTGGCGGAGCCGCAGAAAATCGGCCTCCTGCGTAACCGGATACGACAGCAGCGTCCGGAGCCGACGCGGTGTAGCTGCCGGCAGGGGTGCGCAACCGTTTATTCGATGAGCCAGTTGAGCCGCCGGTGGTCATAGGCTCCGGCCGGGATGGCTGTACCTTCTCGCGCGAATCAGTTGGCTGGCGCTGTTTCGCCTGTGGAGGAACGGGGAGTGGCTGCGACGGCACCAGAGGTGCCTGATCGGCGGATGGCACGGGCGGAGGTGCGGCGTTCCGAGACAACAGGATGTTGTCGTTCGCGATCTTGTTTTGGTGCGACCTGTATTGCAGGATTCCGACGGAAGTGAGGGCTACGATTCCGGCGGTGGCCACAACCCAACGAAGAACGGCCGGATTGAACCAGTCTGTGCGCCGGGCGCTTCGGGAAGTAGTCAACGCGGGGACATCCAACTTGGGCAACTCGGGCAACTCGTGCAACTCGGGCATAGCCAACGCGACGACCGCGCGACAAGCGCTGCAACGCGCCAGATGTTCGGTCACGCGATTGCGCTCAGGCTCCAGCAGGGACTTCTCGACGAAACCGGTCAGGAGGTCCGCGTCCGGATGAGTTTCGAGCGCCGCATCTTCCGGCAAACGCTTTAGCACGAATTTAGGAACGTCGGACATTCGTTAATCTCTAACGTCTCTTTCCATTTTCAGTTTCTTCCAACTTTGGAGTTCTTTGGCGGCAAAGGCGAAGAATCCCCATCTGCAGAGAACGTTCCTTGGCGCGATTCTTGCGCCAAACTGCCCCGAATGTTCAGCTGTAAATCGCGTACATCTACTTCCAGGGCTTGTTCCGCCTCGCTTCGGCCCATTCCCTGGCGCATCAGGCCCGCCAGAATTTTCTTGCGCAGTGTTTTGGCCAGCTTGTCCACCTTGCGGCTGATGGTGGATTCATGAACGCCGAGCATCCGTGCGACCTGGGCCAGCGGACGCCTATCCAGATAATACGCGGCCAGGACGAAACGGTCTTCGCTGGAAAGTGCGGCCAAGGCCGCGTCGGTGCAGGTTTCCAGTCGCGGATCCACCGCGTTTGCAGGCTCGGTCTGGGGCGCGGAAAATTGCGCGCCGCCTTCGAGCTCTTCGTCCAGGCTTACGAGGCGTTTGGTGCGGCGGTAGCGATTTACAAATTCCTGGGCCAACACGGTTCGCAGCCAGCCCTCGAGCGATCCGCGGCCGCTGAACGAGGCCAGCTTCGAAACACGTTCCGCTTCGGGTCCGGAGGCGCCGTACAACGCGCCATACAATCCGTCGGCGAGTTCGCGAGCGGCGGCATCATCACGCGCGATCCGTAGCGCCGAGTGATAAAGCTTTTCGCGGTAGCGCGTGAGAAAAACTTCCCAGGCAGCGTTGTCGCCAGCGGCGCAGGCGCGAGCGAGTGCGAGTTCCTCGACGCGCAGGGTCAGCAGAAAAGCACGGGCATCCGACTGGCTTGCTTCGGCAGGGAGATACTTCGTCGCTACGCTGCTGAGAACGAGGGCAAAACTTTCGGGAGAAAGGCCATATTTCTCGCCGCCACTCCTGGCATGTAGCTCGGCGAGCAGCTCCGCAACAGCCTGTTGCACTGCGGCGGAGATTGGTTTCGAAGTGATCATGAACAGGGGAAAAGAAGTATACGGATCGCCGGTCGTGATGATGCCATTGATTAGACACGTAAAACCCTAAATTTGTTTGCAAGGTCTCCCTCGGTCTTCGTTCTTCTCTCGAAGCGAAGAGAGCGGCGCGGACCTTCTCGCGGTGCTGGGAAGAATCTTTCCGGTTACTGCGAGGGCGTACCAGCCCGCCCTTGAGGGAGATACCTATGCGTCCGACAATTTTGATGGCCGCGGTTTCAATATTGGTGGTTACGGTGACGTTCGGCGTGCATCTGCGGCGGGTGCAGGCTGGGCAGGAGGTTTATGGCTCGGGGTACACGGTGTTGGACCCGATCCGGAATGGAAGCTTGACGGTGTTTCCAGTTGTGGCGGCCAAGTCCTATTCCACGGGCCAATTTCTTACGCTCGATGAGGGGTTTCGCACGGGTGAAGTGGTGGTCACCGAGTATGGAAACGTACGCGGACTGGTACGGGGGCAAAGTGCGCCGCCGGTGCAGCACGACGGCGCCGAAGTCAACCGGCTGGTGTTAATCAACAACTCGAAGCGCCCCTTGTTACTGCTCGCCGGCGAGATTGTGGCCGGAGGCAAGCAAGATCGGGTGATCGGCAAGGACCGCATCGTCCCAGCGGAAAGCGATCCCGTCGATTTGAATGTCTTCTGCGTCGAGCCGGGCCGCTGGGTTGCGAGCAGCACTAACTTCGGGGCGTCGGGAACCACGTATGGATCGGCGGGCAAGGCTGCTGTTGGTAGGAGCGCAACAGCGGGCGGAACTTTGATGGCTCAGCCCTCGGTACGCGCCAAAGCGATGGCGGACAAGGACCAGGGCCAGGTTTGGGCGGAAGTACGAAAGCAACAGGAGTCGATGGCGGTTGAGGTGGAGGGAGAGTCAGCGTCAGCCGGGCCGGCGGCGGCTCCGCCTTCTGCGCCGCTACGCAGCACGAGTTCATACGCGGTGGTGATGGAGAACAAGGACGTTAAGGAAAAAGTGGACGCGATCGCGAAACCGATCGAACAGAACTATCAGAGTGTGATCCAGCAATTGCGCGATCGCAAGGCGGTAGGAGTGGTGGTCGCCGTGAACGGGCGAATCATCTGGTCGGATATTTTCGCCAGCACCGAGCTGCTGGAAAAATATTGGCCGAAGCTGGTGCGCTCGTACGCCTCCGAAGCCGTGGTCGTGCGCGCGAAAAGCACGGAAGTAAGTTTGCCCCAGGCCCAGGCATTTCTGGCGGATATGGAAGGCCGGCGGCAAACGATTGAGAGCGAACCTGGAGTTTTTCGTCAGACGGAGGTCAGCGGCGATGGGTTCAAAGCGTTCGCGTTGACGTCACTGTTGCCGAAGACCGGCTTCGAGGTGCATGTGGCGAAGATGGCGGACTAAACGCATCGGGCAGTGGCACCCGCTAATCGCGAGTGCCACTGCCCGAGGAGGAAGCCACATCGTGCGCGACGGCGAAAGGTGATTCGGAGCACTACCCTCCGGAAGATTCGCCGGCGCCGCCCAGCACCGGGCAGGCGTCGAATTCTTTCGAAGCCTCACGTCCTTTGAGCAGGCCGTCGGCGCTATTCGTCTTCAGTAGGTAAACCCGCTGAATTCGCGCGCTGTTTTGGTCCTGGGTCTTGCCGCTGACGCACACGTAAAGTCCGGCCTGGCTTTGTTCCAGCACGCTGAGCGCAATCTCGGAACCGCCTTGCGGCGCTCGCACTACCGCTTCGCGGTCGTCGATTTTCTGCGTCACATATCCATAATCGCTGAAAGTCTTCTTGCCCTTGGTTAGTTTCGGACGAATCGCTTCCGGAAACGACCTGATATTCGCTTTCTCCACCACAACTTCGGCAAGTTTCCCGTTGGGGTACGCTACATTGTTCTTTGCTGCCGTCGCCGGCATCGAAGCCAAAATCATCACCGCCACCATCATCTTCATTGTCGTTCTCCTTTTTTGTTTTTTGTCCAATGCCCTTCACTTATCAAGACCAGCGTCCTGCGATTTTTATTCCCAGAGCCGCGTAAATTAATTTTTGCGCGGCCGCGAATGCTTCTAATTCACTCCATTCACTCCGCTCAAAAATCCGCCGAGATGTCCGGTCAAGGCAATAACCGCGACGCCCAACAGCCCCAATGGAAACCGGAAGCCGGGCAAGAGCTTCCCGTCGCGCCGTCCGCGATAATGGATCCACCACACGGCCCAGATCACGACGGTGGAAATTCCGGCGAGAAGCATATGCTCCAGCAAAATGCCTTTTACTCTTTGGCCCTCCAGCGCGAACTGCCACGCCAGAATTCCGGTGGCGACTACCGGCACGGTCGAAATCGCCGCGACCAGCAGGTTGTAGTAAGCGGCGTCGGCCAGCCCGCGGCGTTTGCTCCATTGGGCCAGCAGGTCGAAAGTCACGCCGACGATGAACAGCGCGATCGGAAAATGAATCAGCACCACATGCTGCGCGTGCTTGGCCAGCAGCACGGTTTTAGGGTCGAACGGATTTACGCTCATAGCCGCTCACTTCACCAGGACCGTGCCGGTCATCTTGGGGTGCACGGAACAGAAATAGGCGAAGGTTCCGGCTTTCGTGAACGTGTAGGAAAATTTTTCGTCGGTATCCAGCACCTTGGAGCGGAACGCCCGCGGATCGTCGGTGCTGACCACCGTGTGCGGAATGTCGTCCTGGTTGGTCCAGGTGACCGTGGCGCCCACCGGCACCGTCAACGTGGCCGGCGAAAAACTGAAATTATCGATCTTTACTGCTATCGCTGCCGGCGCCGTCTGTTGCGCGTTCACCGTTACATTGAGCGGTCCGGCCAGCAGCAGAACGCCTGCCAGCACCGCCGCCGCCCAAAAACTTGAAACGAACACACCTCTCCTGACTCTCATTTCTCTTCTCCATTTTTTAGATTTTTATTTCTGATCCGTTGCGATTTACCGTTCTAGGCCAGCGTCGAATCCACCACCGCCAGCGCGTGTTTTCCCTGGGTGTAGTTCACATCCGTGATTCCCAGCACCTTGCGCAGTTGATCGTCGGGAACTTTCATCGGCCCGGGCGAAGGCGCGGAACCGGGCGCCGGTTGCGGAAACGCGGTGGACATCGCGGTGTGAAACGTTACGTTGCCTTCCACTTTCTGCATGGTCTGATGAATGTGGCCGTTCAGCACCGTCACCGAACCGAATTTTTTCAGGTAGCCCAAGGCTTCGGCGCTGTCCTGCGTGCCCCAGCCCCAATCCGGATATACCGACCACAGCGGAATGTGCGCGAACACCACGACCGGCGTGCTCGATTTCAAATGCTTCACGTCGTCTTCCATCCAGGCGAGCTGCTCGCTGCCCAGGGTACCCAGGCCGCCGGCCTTCAGATTCAGCACGTTGACCAAACCGATAAAATGGACGCCCTTCTGGTCGAAGCTGTACCAGCCCGCGCCCTTGGTATTTTTTCCGTAGCGTTCCAGATATTGCTTGCCGTCGTCGTTCAGCACATCGTGCTCGCCCGGGACGAAGAACACGTCCTTGGCGCTCGCGCCCTTCAAGATCTGATCCACCGTGTCGAACTCTTCCGGCTTGGAAAGGTGGCTGATGTCCCCGGTGTGCAGCAAGAATTGCGGAGGGGTGGAGAGACCATTAATCTTGTCTACAGCCGCTTTCAAGGTCCCGGTCACGTCTGGATTGGCTGGCTTGTTGAAACCCATGTGGCTGTCGCTGATTTGCACAAAACTCAATTCGCCGGCCATTTTCTTGGCGTCGAAATCTCCCAAGCGGCTCATACTGAAGGACTTCAGTACTCCGCCTTGCATCACGCAAAATGCCCCGGTCCCGGCCCACGCCATGCATTCCAGGAATCCGCGCCGGTCGATCCCATCTCCGTTGTGGTCGTGCATGATCTTCTTGCTCTTCTTACGGTCCATGAAAGCCTCCTTGAATTACCTGCTGCCTTGCACCCATCCAGACCGCCCTCTCCGCCTTTTTATTCCAAACCGCGCCGGCTTTTATTCGTCAGAATATTTAAGGCAATTGGGAATAAAATAGCGGCATCGGCGGTTAGATAGCGTGAGTCAGCCTTTTCCAAATGAAGGTGGGGACGTGCCCGAGGTGCCCGACGCGCCCCTGGCGCTGAACGCGCAGGAGACCGAGCGGTTTAACCAGCTCGTGCTCCCGCACCTGGATTCGGCTTTCAACCTGGCGCGCTGGCTGGTGCGCAATCGCGCCGACGCCCAGGACGTGACCCAGGAAGCGATGCTTCGCGCTTACCGCTTTTTCGGCGGTTTTCACGGCGGCGATGCGCGGGCCTGGCTGCTGCAGATCGTGCGCAACACTTGTTTCAGCTGGATGGAAAAAAACCGGCGCCCGGAACCGGAAGCCGAGTTCAACGAAGAGGTCCACTTGCCGAACAGCATCACGCCCGAAGCGCTGGCCATCGCGAGCAACAATCGCGACCGGCTGGCCCGAGCGCTCGAAACTCTGCCGGCGCGCTTCCGCGAGGTGCTGGTGCTGCGTGAATTGGAAGGATGTTCTTACAAGGAGATTTCGGCCATCACTTCGATTCCGATCGGGACGGTGATGTCCGCGCTGTCGCGCGCGCGCCAGCAACTGCAGGTAGCGTTGACCAACCCAACTCGCGAGGAGGCCGCCCGTGAGCTGTGAGCTTCCGCGGACGATGATTCACGGCTATCTCGACGGGGAATTGGACGCCGTGCGGGCCGCGGAATTCGAGCGCCACCTGGAACAGTGCCCGGAATGCGTCACCGCGCTGGAATCGCAGGAGTCGTTGCGCTCGTCGCTGCAGCGCGCCGAACTCTACGAAAAAGCGCCGGCGGAGCTCCGCCAAAAAGTTTTGTCCAGCCTGCGGCCCGCTGCCGGACCAATTCCATTCGTCGCGCCCCGCCGGCGCGCGGCGGTCGGGCAGTGGCTGGCCATTGCCGCGGTGCTGCTACTGCTGTTGTATTCGGGCTGGCGCTTGTTTCCCGGACTCGGCCAAAAAAATGATCAAACTGCGCTCGCCGCACAAATCGTCGATGCGCATCTGCGCTCGCTGGAGCCCGGGCACCTGACCGACGTGATTTCCACCGACCAGCACACGGTGAAACCGTGGTTCGATGGCAAACTCGATTTCGCTCCGCCGGTTCAGGATTTTGCCGCCGACGGCTTTCCGCTTACTGGCGGCCGTCTCGATGTCGTGGGTGGCCGCACCGTCGCGGCGCTGGTGTACGGCCGCCGCAAACATTTCGTCAATGTTTTTATCTGGCCGTCCAATAATCCCGATGCGCCGCCGAGCTCCGGCGCGCAGCAGGGCTATCACTGGATCACCTGGCAGAAAAACGGCATGGCGTATTGGGCGGTTTCCGACACGGCTGCCGCTGATCTGGATGAGCTGCAGCGCCTGCTCTCGCATTGATCATTTTTCTAGGTGGTGGAATCGCGAAACAGCGCGTGATAAATCAGGTGGGTCGCCGCAGCGATCGATTGATTCAATCTCGCCTTCGGCATCTGCACGGCGTGCGCGAGCAAACTCCAAAAAAAACTGTCCATCGCGCGCGCCAGACCCTGCAGGTCAACGTTCTTCCGCGAACCCGGCAGTTTCTGCAGCGCCTGAAAAAGCCGCAGGGCCCGGGCGGTGGTCCAGACTTGAATTTCTTCCTGCTTCCGCGCCAGGCTCGGATCTGATAGCACCGCTTCCTGCCAAGCCCGGTATGCGCCCAGATATCGCAAGTCATGCGCAAAAGCCCGGCTCAATACTCCGTGCAGGACTTCACGCACATCCGTGCCGCCTGCGGGGCGCAGATCCAGCCGGCTCAGCTTTTCCAGCAGCTGGTCCATCAACGCGAGCAGCAGTTGGCGTTTCGATTGGAAATGCTGATAAAAACTTCCCACCGCGAGTTTCGCTCGCCGCGCAATCTCCTCGACGGAAGTATTCTCGTACCCTTTTTCGCCGAACAGGGCCAGCCCGGCAGCTTCCAGCTGTGCGCGCTTGGCCACGCTGCGCCGCTGCTGCGGCGTCGGCGGAATTTTTTCTCCGGCCAGTACGTTCGGCCGCTCGCTCACGCGGTTGCGCCTGGCGGCAATAATCCCACGCCCACGAACGCTGCAGCGCAACAGCACAACATCCAGCCGCCGAACACGCCGGCCATCGACGGGTCCATGTTAGGGAAGACCACGGGGAAGAAAGCGCTGGAGAAAGGATCCAGCAGCAGGGTGGGGAGCCACAACGACAACACCGCGCCAAACCATTGCTCCGGCCGTAAATTCAGCCGACGACACAGCCGCGGCATGAGCCAGGCGATCAAGCCGAAACTCGCCGCCAACAAGACGACTACGCCAATCCGGCTGCCCGGCCGCAACAGGTGCTGTCCAGCGAAGCGCAGTGCTGCGGTGGCGATCAGCCATCCCGCCAATCCGTAAACCAACAATCTCCCATTCACGTTGCCACCTCAGTATACGAATATGAATTCATATTCATATAATGAACCAAGAAATGCAAGTGTGAACTTTTGGTCGCGGGTCTTTTAGGCAGGTGCGGATTGGTAAGTGGCCGCGCAGGCCGGGAAAGCGAGGTCGGGCTATCGCGCTTCGGTGAGGAGTCCCGCGGCCGTGCCCGGTTGGGACGAGGTCGCCGCCGGCAGATTCGTGAACAGCGACTTGCCGCCGCTTTCCTTCAGCAAGATCAACGCCTGCGGCCCAACCAGCTCTTGCAGATGCGCCACCTTGGAGTCGGTGGCCACGACGTACCGCCGCTCCGGCGAAGACCATAGCGTTTTGAACTGCACGTCGTCGATGAATATATCGGGCGCGCCCGGGGCATACGAACCGTAGACTAAATTATTGATCCGGCCGTCCAGGATCAGCACTTTCTTATCCGTATAAAAAACTACGGAGGAATAAACGTAATACTGGCCATCTAGAATCAACTGCCCATCCGGGGCCTGGAGCAGAACTTCCGCGATCGAGCGGGAGGACAGGAACGGGTCGAAATCGACCAGCGCCAGCCGGGCTGCGTGAAAAAATAAAACCATCATCAGCGCCGCAGCCACGAAAGCGCGTCGCCCGGTCATTATCAAGCTCCCGATCGCGCCGATCAAGAAAGCCACCGCCGCTACCGCCAGCGGCATTCGCAAATAGGCGAACGTATCGATGGTCAAAAGACCAAACTGTCCCAGCGAAAACTTGGATGCGTGGGTATGCGCCAATAATCCCGCGGAAATATCTCCCGGGGTCGGAACGCCGCGCACCAGCAGCAACAAACCAAGGCAAGCCAGCGCCGCCAGTCCGCACACCACCGCCAGCGTTCGGGTCCCGCGGCGAACCCAGTCGCCACCGGCCGCCATCGCCGAACCCAGCAGCAGGGCCATCGCCGGGTAGCAGGGCATCGAATAGTATTCCTGGGTGGTTGAAAACGTAAAAAACACCAAAATAAATCCGAGCCAGCAGAGAGCCAGCAAGCGCGTTCGCCCCGCGCGATCGACCGGTCGAAACGAAAGCTTGGCGATGGCCGGAAAATAAACGCTCCAGGGAAACAGCCAGACCAGATGCAGCGTCCAGAACCAAAAACGCGGCACCGTCGCGTAATCCCGCGGGTAACGCATGTTCAAAAACCGCAAGAGCTGCTCATTGATGAAGTAAAACCACAAAAATCCGTGATACTCGCCGGGCCCGCTGTGCAGGGTCCAGGCAAAAGTCGGCGGATTCCGCAACGTGGCTAACACCACCCAGGGGGCCGCGATGATCAGGCCAATGGCGAGCCCGCTAAACGGCCGCAGCCGCTTCCAAACCTCCCACGAAAATATCTGCCGCGTAACGGCCAGATAAATGAGCGCCGCAGCGATGGGGAACACCGCGGCGATCAGGCTTTTCAGCAGGAACCCGGCTCCAATGCTGGCGGCCAGCACCGCCGCCCAGGCCCGTGGATGTTGCTCTTCCGGATCAAGCACGCGCAGGAACGCCCACATGGCCACGGTGATCGTTAAAACCAGCATCACATCGGGAATTAGTATGCGGGTGAAGAGAAACAGCCCGATGCAGGTGGCGATGCACAATCCCGCATAAAATCCTGCCCGTTTCCCGAAGGCCCAGATCCCAAACGCGCAAGTCACCAGACTCAGCGTGATCGCCGCGAAGACCCCGGGTATGCGCGCGGCCCAGTCATGCACGCCGAAAATCCGGAAAACGGCCGAGACCAGCCAATAATTCAGAGGAGATTTTTCGAGGTAAGCGATTCCAGCGATGCGCGCCGTAACCCAATTGCCGGAGGACAGCATGGTCCGCGAAATCTGGGCCTGCACGGAGTCCACGTCGTCCATCAGCGACGGCGGCGACACCATGCAGCCTATATAAATTACGGCGACAAAGAGAAATACGGCTAGGTAGGCGCCAATACTTCCATGGCGGTCATCGTCGGGCTGTAAATCGGCTGGTATTGGATATTCCATTTCTTCATCCACAGGAACAGGATCAGCATGCCCCACAATTGATATCCAATATTTACACGCCGGTCGAAATGTTGTTGCATCAAACTTTCCACCACGCCGGCCCGAAATAATTCCGGATGCTCTCTGACTCCGGTGGTCAAGACTTCCATCAGCATGGGCCGCAGCGGCCCGCGCAGCCAATCGTGGGTGGGGATATCGAACCCCACTTTCCGGTGCTGCAAAATCGACGCGGGCAATTTGTCCTTCATCGTATCGCGAAGAATGAATTTCTGCACGGAACCCTGAATCTTGAAATGGGGGGGCAACGAAGCCGCAAACTCCACGATGCGATGATCGAGAAACGGCGGCCGCACCTCTACCGCATGCGCCATGCTCATCCGATGCGATTTCACCAGGATGTCGTCGGCCAGGTAATATTTCTGGTCGAACCACAGATACGCCGCGAGCGGATCGCGTTGCCGGACTTTCTCGCGGAGCTCCGCGATCACCTGCTCCAGGCCCGACTGGCGCTCGCTTTGCAGCAGTTTCTTCTTATCGCTATCCGAAAACGTCCCGTTCCAGTGCAGGTGGCCACGCTCCGGCGTCATGCGACAACCTTCCAAGAAGCGTTTCAGCTTGTATTCGAAACTTATTTTTTCGTCCGAAACGGGCCAGTAGCGCAAGGCGCTCAGCCCGTAGCGCAAGGCGCGTGCGGGCAGTCGGCGCATGGGAGAAGCGTACCGATTGGCGCGGTAGGTCAGATATCCGCCAAACAGTTCATCCGCGCCTTCGCCACTCAAGACCACCGTGGCGTTTTTCTTGGTCAACTTGGATAGAAACCAGACTGGCAGCGCTCCGGCGTCGGCGCTGGGCTCGTCGGAGTAGGTCGCGAATTCTTCAATCGCGTCGCAAAGCCCGGATTGCGGATTCAAGTCCAGCTGCTCGTGCTCCGTTCCATAGCGAGCGGAAGCTACCTGGATCAGTTCCGACTCGTCGAAAGTACGGTCGCGAAATGTCAGCGAAAAGGTTTTCAGCCGGGAAGCGTGGGCGGCGGACGCGTAGTGCAGTATGGTCGAAGAGTCGATGCCCCCGCTCAGCCATACGCCCAGTGAAACGTCGGAGAGCAGATGTTCGCGCACCGATTGTTTCAGCAGATGGTCAAGTTCCTCGCGCGCCGCACCCAGGGTAGTTGGCTCAGGATTACCGTAGGGCAAACTCCAGTAGGCTGCGGAACGCACCGTGCCGGCCCGCCACTCCAACCAGTGCGCGGGCGGAAGTTTTTCAATTCCATCGACCAAGGTCCACGGGCAGGGCACATAGTTGAGCGAAAGATAACAATCCAGGCCGGTCATGTTCAGCCGGCGATCAATTTCGGGGTGAATGAGGATGGATTTGAGTTCGGATCCAAAGAGAATGTCGCTCTGACGCAGCGAAAAGTAGAGCGGTTTGATTCCCATGCGGTCGCGGGCCAGAACCAGCCGGTTGTCTGATTCGGTCCACAGCGCCACGGCAAACATCCCCCGCAAACGCCGAAAACACTCTATGTCCCATTCCACGAATGCCCGCAACACGGTCTCGGTGTCCGTTCGGGTTTTGAACTGGTGCCCTTTGCGTTCCAGGTCTTTGCGCAAGTCTTCGTGGTTGTAGATCTCGCCGTTGAACACGATGACCACGTCGCCATCGGCGGTCTCCATGGGCTGGTCCCCGCCGTGCAGATCCAAGACCTTCAGTCGGGTGGCACCCAGCGAGACTCGCTTCGATTCGAACACGCCCTGCTGATCCGGTCCGCGGTGGAGCAGCGACCGTGTTGCCGCTCGGATCCGCTCGGCTGAAGGATGAAACCTCTTCCGCGTAAACCCAACGATTCCACACACCTGAATATCCCTCGATCGACTGAAATCGTCAGCTAGGCGCAACCTTCGCACACACCCGTCCATGGCCTGGACGACGGATGAACTACATGGCTTGGTTGTGTTGGAAATCTAAAGTTTGAATAGACGCACGACGCCGCAAAAAGCTGAAATGAGCTCACTGACACTTATGATGACACGAGCGAGCAAAGGGGATGCATGGAGAATTACGATACTAAAGAGAAAAAACTTCGGTTGCAAGCGGGCAAAGGAGGAGGAGCGCCGCCGAAAACCGCCCTTCGGCTCCTACTCCGGTCGTTAGCTTGCAGATTTCGTCGCTTGGCGCGGCCTATTTCTTCTCGCGGGCGGGACGGTTCAGTTTGTTGTAATCCGGCACGTGGACGCAGAGCCCGCCCGACGGCGTCATTTTGGAATAGCCCGCGACCAATTGTTGGTTGTAGTGGTCGATCGCAAAATCAAACGGATCGGCGGGAGTTGAATCGAGCAGCTCCAAATCCGTATCGCTCATGGTCAGCCTTCCAAACCGCACTGACCCGCCGCGGAAATGCAGATAATTCCTGGCCCCGCAGCTTTCCTTCACCGGCTCGGCCGCCGCTTTGCCGTTCTCCGGCCCAAAGGATAAATGAATCTCGCCATTTTCGATTTTCAACGCGATCAGATGCCCCTCCAACTGCGGCGGGGGCAGAATTTTCTCCGGATCCAAAATCAAATCATCCTTGTCGACGGTGACGCCTTCCACTTTTTTGGTGTCCAGCAGTTTCTCGGTATCGAGCCCCAGCAGGTCCATTAACCCTTTCACCGGCAGCTTCAGCGCCTTCACTTTCACGGTGTGCACCCGAATCATGCCTTCGGGCGTCACCGACAGGGTCCCCGAAGTTTCAAACGGAACGCCGCCTTTGCTCACCAGCAAACCTTTCAGCACCAGTTGGTCGCCGTCGGTGCTGGCGGTCAAATGTTTAATGGGCGCATCCGGTTTGGCAAATACGAAATCGTTCAAATCGTTGGTCAACGCGGTCATGCTCAACTGGATCGTCGCGGTATCCACGGTCAATGCAAACGAATTTTTGTCGTCGAAAACCGGAATCTGTCCCGGTTTCGGCGTTAATTTCCCGTCCAGCGTGGTGATATGCACGATGATTCGGTCGGTCAGATGATATTGCACGTTGCGCATGGCCGTCCGGACGACGGCTGCGTTTTCGTCAGCCGATCCACTCGCCGCCGACGGAGTGGCCGGTGACTGTCCGGTTGAAGAATCTTTCGACCCGGCTGCTGCCGCCGGCGAACCGGGAGCCGCAGCGGGTTTTTGGTTCTGCGCCGCAGTTCGAATACCGGCCAAGGCCATCGCCAGAATCAAAGCGCACAAAAACGGAATACGAATGAATCGCATCATGGGGCTCCCCTGATTCTTTATTTATGGGAAGGAGCGAGCACCCCAGGCTGGATGGAGGGTGTCGAGGGCTGCCAGACCAAATCTCAACCGGTACATCGAACGCTTCAGGCCGTGGCGCCATTTTCTGCGCCACGGCCACGGCTCACGCAGTGTTTAGTGGGCGAAAGTGAAATTCACGCCGGTCGTGAAGATCACGTCGTTCGCTTTGGTTCCGGTAATCGGAGGATCCGAAACATACCGGTCGCTCAGGCCGATCTGCCAGCCGAACCACTTGTTGATCTGGGTCACCGACGCGGCATCAAACGAGAACCGGTACTGCCCGGTGTTGCTCAAGTCCGGATAGAAGTAGAAAACTTCCGTCGCGGTCGTGCTCTTTCCGAATTTGTGCATTCCCGATTCGCCCACCGTAACCCCAGCCAGATTGCGGTTGACGCCGACGGAACCGACGACTGCGGGATTGGGGCCGTAACTTTCGTGTGTGTAGTTGATGCCGCCCAGCAAGTCCAGCGTAGTCGTGGGGTTGCTGATCAGATGGTAGCCCAGACCGCCGCTGTAAATTGCCCGGATATTCAGGAACTGCAATTCATCGTGCGTGAAATCCCCGCTACCGAAAACAAAGACCTTCTTGGTCAGGTTGTGGTCGTACTTCAACCCGCCCACGATCGAATTCGCAATCGTGCCGCCGCCGGTTTTATCGTTCGTGCTGTATAGGGAGGTGAAGTAGGCGGTGATTTCGTCGTTCATGGTCTTGCGGTCGGCGGTGAAGCCAGTAGTGAGGTTCGTAGTCTCGCTGTTGCCGCGGGCCAGCGCGAATCCCAGGTTCACCCCGCCTTTCCACGCTTCCAATAGGCTAGGATGCACGGACTTCTCGTACGCCGTCTCCTGGTCTTCGCCGCGCACCACCGTCACTTGGGAGACCGCCAGTTGCATAGGCGCGCCGCTAGCGGGATGGATGATGATATTGCTGCCTTCGGTGGTCACCAGGCCGCTGACCGTGCTCTTATCGGGCATCACCACGTAAATCGGCTTGTCGCTCTTGATCTCGCTAATGGACGCCCAGGCGATCTGAATCTCGCCCGCGTAATCGGTTTTCAACGTGACGTTCTTGCCGTCGGAAACTTCCACTATGCCCGTCAAATGATCGCCATTTTTCATTACCACCGAGTCCGCCGAGGCGACAAACCCCATCGCCAAGATGGCCGAAAACACCACCAAACTTCGTTTTAGTCTCATCATTATTCTATTCCTCGCAATGAATGGATTAGGCCGGCCCGCCGTCAAGTAAGCTGAGCGCAAATATGATACGACAGGCGGTTGCGGGATTCGCAACCCTTTCACCCTGCCCTCAGGTCTTCCAAGTAGTGCCGGCGGCCACGGGTTACGTGTTAATTCGTACATCTCGCTCACGCTATCCACTCATCTAACGGTTTTGGGAGGCTGCTGAACTTGCCGCCGCAAAGTCTTGACATAAGCCGTTACCGCCACTAGAGTTGCGCCAACTGACGGCCCCGCCGCCGGGTTTTGGTTCTTGGAATTCCACGAAGATTCTTACAGGAGCGTTTTATGCACAGAGCAGTTGGCAAATTTGCTGCATTTCTGACTCTCGTATTGTCGTTGGCCAGCTTCATTCCGGCTCATGCCCAGGGAACCGTTCCGGTCACCACCGTGGTCACCGCCCTCGGCCCGAAGTACACTCCACCGCCGGCCCTCAGCATGAATGACATTAATGTGTTCGAGGGCAAGGATAAAAGGACAGTCACCGGTTTCACTCCCGCACAAGGGGACAAGGCCGGTCTGCAACTCGCCATCGTAATCGACGATGCCACCAGCATCGAAGCGATCGGCAATCAGCTAAGCGACATCAAAAATTTCATCACCGCTCAACCGAAATCGACCTCAATCGGAGTGTTTTACGCCAGCAACGGCGGCGTGCAAGCCACTTCACCGTTCAGCGCCGATAAAGAAGCCGCGGCCAAAGGTGTCCGCTTGCCGTTTGGCAATGGCGGCGCGTACACGAGCATCTACCTTTCCACCATGTCGCTGATCAACGGTTGGCCTGCTCCGGGACCTTACACCCGCCGGGAAATTCTGCTCATCGCCGACGGTATCGATCGTTTCCGTGGCGACCCGTTCAGCCCGGACGTGCAATTGACTTACGAAAAAGCGGAAAAGGCCGGCATTATGATTCACACCTTGTACGCGAGCGGCGTAGGCCGCGCGGGCCGCAACACTTTCCGCGTCAACTACGGCCAGAGCAACCTCGACCAACTCACCGAGCGTACCGGCGGCGAATCTTTCTTCCAGGGATTGCAGACGCCGATCTCCTTTGCGCCTTTTCTCGAACAGCTCGATATGGTGCTCAAGAACCAATATTTCCTGTCGTTCAAAATGGACCCACCCAAGAACGGCAAGCCGCAGCTGCGTTCCTTTAAAATCAGGACGGAGCAAAAGAACGTGGACATCTCCTCCGCGGATCAGGTTCTGGTGGGCGGCGGCGGACCGAAGTAAAAGGGGTTTAGGACGGACGATTTAGCATGTTGTTCGCCGTTTCGGCGTCTGACATGTGGAAGCAGGAGCTACGCGGCGGCATCACGCACCGCCGCGCAGCTCCTTTCTGAATTTTGTACTTCGAAAAGTCTCGCAGACCTTGAATCATGAGAACCGCGCCGCGCATTCTTTCGCTCATCGTACTCTTCTCGTCGGTGGCTGCGCTGAGCTGCGGCGGCGTTCGCGCGCAAGCTCCTGCCAAACCGTGGTCAGCCTCCAGCTCGCGGGTCACCGATGCCGCCGTTTGGAATCCCTCTACCGATGTGGTGACCGCCATTCGCGCCAAGTGTGAACCGGATCCAGCGCATCTCGAATCCTGCTTCCTCACTGAAATGAAATCTGCGGGTGCGTCTGCTGAAGCGATCGCGTTCTCCCGAAGCCTGGCCGGAACCGGCGTGATTTACCTCCGCGCATTCCGCAAAGTGGCGCGCGTTGATGTGGCCTACATCCAGTACGTTTTCCGCGCCAACGAGCTGGAGGGAGTTCTGCTCGTCAATGGCGATCCCTCGCCCATCGACGTCGATGACGAAAGCCAGTACCCCGAAACCGAATTACAGAAATATCCGCCCTACACCGCGCTCGCCGACAGATATCCGAACGTCAGCCTCTGGCCCGGCGATCGCGACAACCCTCAACTTCCTAAGCTCGATGCCACCGGGTGGGGGAGCCAGACTTTTCTCGTGAACTACATTCTTCGTGACGGCTGCCACGCGTGCGCGCAAATCGGTACCGCGACGTTTGCCTTTGCTTTCGACACCCAGGGAAAATTTCAAGGCACTCACGTCTCAGAGGTAAAACCAACTGCCGCGCCCGAATCCCAATCCTCTTCCGCGTCCGATTTTCAAACCGCGGGGGTGGAAGAAGTTCGCGTTCTGGCCGGCAAGGAATTTTCCATCACCCTGGCCGCCAATCACACCACCGGCTACAGCTGGCGCCTTGCGTCCACTTTGGATCCGGCGCGGTTGCGACAGGTCAGCAACACCTACACCGAACGCAAATTGGAAGACTCCAACGCCGTCGGCGCTCCCGGCGAAGAAGTTTGGACTTTCACCGCCGGAGCCGAAGGCTCCGTCCCCCTGGTTTTCGAGTACGCCCGCCCCTTCGAAAAAGACGCCAAAGCCATTAAAACCTCAAAATTCCTGGTCATCATCGAATAGCCATTCCTCTCGATCCGTTTTGGTAGAAATGTCGAGCGAAGCCGCGATGTGCCGCCGCGAAACATCGTTCAAGCTCAACCCGCGCTGGACGATGAGATTTACGGTGGCCGTACTCGCCGCGCGCTTACGTTGCTCGGCACGATAAGTCCGTTTCAAAATGGTGCACGGCCCGCAGCATTTTTTTACGGAGGAGACCATGTCGATATCAGGTTTGACCAATTCCGCGCTCGATTCTTTGCTTTCAGCTGCGCAGAGCACTCAAAATGGCCAGGGAGGGTTGCAGCAGCTTGAAGCCGAATTTCAGCAGCTTGGACAGGACCTGCAAACCGGCAACTTGACGCAGGCTCAGGAAGACTACACCACGCTGTCGGAGAATTTCCAGAACGCGCAGAACACCACCTCGGCCTCGACCACCGCCGCGAATTCGAACCCGATCACTCAGGCCTTTGCCGCCTTGTCGCAAAGTCTGCAAAGCGGCGACCTCTCGGCGGCGCAACAGGATTACGCAACGCTGCAACAGGATATTCAGCAGCAGGAAACTGGCCAGGTCCACCCGCATCACCATCACGGCCACGGAGGGGGCAAGCAAGACAATCAAGTCTCGCAAGCCCTCAACGCCCTGTCGACCGCTCTGCAATCCGGCAACTTGGCCGGGGCCCAATCCGCGTTCGCCACGCTCACGCAGACCTTGCAGCAGCTGGGCGCCGGTGGAAATTCAGGTTCGACCAACGTTGCGAATTCGTCTTCGTCGCAAAGCAACGGAAGCAACGTGAACGTCTCGGTCTAAACCTCGATCGCGCCGCTCAAAAAATCCCGGCCCAAAAACAAAAAGCCCCGGCTCGATTTTCATCGAGCCGGGGCTTCGTTTTGTCTTAAACCTTTTGACTCATCGGATGCAACAGGTCAGAACCCGTCGGGCTTTGAGAGCCGAACCCGGTCCTCGAGGGACCGGTGGAGAGCCGTACCTGCTACCGAAGCAGGTCGTACTCCCGTTTCTTTTAGAAAGGAGGTGATCCAGCCGCAGGTTCTCCTACGGCTACCTTGTTACGACTTCACCCCAATCATGAGTCATACCTTGAGCGCCTGCCTCCTTGCGGTTGGCTCGGCGATTTC
>Ga0302176_10000448_pt1 | contig 25071 bp, 15 predicted proteins | sample I_Palsa_E1_1_FD_198787 | JGI IMG/M metagenome (GOLD analysis project Ga0302176, IMG submission 198787) | Peat permafrost microbial communities from Stordalen Mire near Abisko, Sweden - I_Palsa_E1_1 | ecosystem: Environmental > Terrestrial > Soil > Palsa > Peat permafrost | place: Sweden...
CGTCTGGATCGGCCAAAGGCAGAAGCGATCGCACGTGATCATTCAGTTGGGAAATGTCGCTCTTCGCTACCACCCGATCGATTCCAAATGGCCGGGCCTCGGCGTCGGACAAGATTTGCCCATGCAGTGTGAACAGAATGATCGGAACCAGCGGTAGAATCCGCTTCAATTCGCGGGCGGCTTCGAGTCCATTCATCACCGGCATACCCAGATCGAGGATCACCAGGTCCGGATGCAACTCTCGGGCTTTGGCCACGGCGTCCTGCCCGTTGACCGCTTCCGCGCAGATTTCGAAGTCGAGATTGGATCGCAGAATTCGGGAGACGTGCCTACGCACCTCCTCGCTGTCGTCCGCGATCAGAATCGACTTCGACATTTCCTCCGCTCGTTGGTTCATAGGATCTTCCATAAAATAGCAGGGAGAGCCGCAGAATCCCATACAGGGAAGCACTCAGACACTAAAATTCTCTAATGGAGACGTACTACGAAAGGTTAGGTTCAGGTGGGCGAAACGCTGGAATAGCAGGCGAAACCGAGAAGGAACACAGCTTCAATTCGCCGCCCGTACTTTCGTTTCCAGGTAATTATTTAGATGCGTCTGTGCATCCCGCAAGGCATCGAGGCTCTGTTCCAGGCGGCCGATCATAACCGCGCCTTCGAGTGTGGCGATCATCAGATTCGCCAGCTTGGTTTTCGAAACCTGGCGCCGAATCTCCCCTTTCTTGATCCCCTGGGCCACGATTGAACTGAGAAATTTCTGCCAGTTCTCCAGCGCGCAACGAGCGCGGGTTCGCAGTACCGCGTTGCCGTCATCGCTATCCATTGCGGTATTCAGCAAAGGGCATCCGCCCGGAACGCTTCCGCGGCGCTCAACGAAGTTCGCGACATATCGTTTGAGTTTGTCGACGCTGTTGGCCACGGTATCGATATCGTGCCGCCGGGCTTTCACGGCCTCAGCCCAGGCATAGTCGAAAGCCTCCGCGGCCAGCTCTTGCTTGCTCCGGAAGTGGCGATAGATGCCGCCTTTCTCCAGTGCGGTGGCGGCCATGATTTCATTCATTGAGCTGCCTTCGTACCCACGCTGATTGAACAGCGGAGCTGCCTGGCGAATGATGCGCTCGCGGGTCCGTTCGCCTTTCTTCATATCGATCCTTGCCTCAGCTACTTCAAAATAAAAGCGACCCTTCAGTCTCTTATAGTATCATATGTTTATAGGAGAGACCATCCGGTCTCTTATTTGATTCACGCGAGGAAGCTTTGTCAGCTCAGGCATCGACCATCGACGGTTTCGCCGCCCCGCGCGCTACTCCGGTGATCAATCCCTGGTTCATCGCGCTCACCGTCACGCTGGCGACTTTCATGGAGCTGCTGGACACCGCGATCGCCAACGTGGCGTTGCCGCACATCGCCGGCGGTTTGGCCGTCAGCAGCGATGAAAGCACCTGGGTGCTGACCAGCTATCTGGTAGCCAACGCCATCATCCTACCGCTGAGTGCGTGGCTCAGCCGCGTCTTCGGCCGCAAGAACTACTACATGGGTTGCGTGGCGACGTTCACGCTCGCCTCGCTCTTGTGTGGACTCGCGCCGAGTCTGGGCTGGCTGATTTTCTTCCGCGTGTTGCAGGGGATCGGCGGCGGGGGATTGGCGCCGGTCGAACAGGCCATCCTGGTGGATACGTTTCCGGCCGATAAACGCGCGGCGGCTTTCGCGCTGTACAGCATGGCCATCGTCACCGCGCCCGCCATCGGGCCGCCGCTGGGCGGATGGATCACCGACAGTTTTTCCTGGCGCTGGGTTTTCTTCATCAATATTCCCATCGGCATCATTTCGCTGATTCTGACCAGCCGCATGGTCTCCGACCCGCCGGAATTCAGGCGCGAAGTGGAAATGGCGCGCAAGGCCGGCAAGCTGAGCATCGATTACATCGGCATCGCGCTGGTGGCGATTGGTTTTGCCTGCCTGGAAGTGGTGCTGGATCGCGGCGAACGCGAAGACTGGTTCGAGAGCCACTTCATCGTGATATTTTTTGCCATTGCGATTGTGGCGCTCGTGGTGGCGGTGATCTGGGAGCTGCGCTATCCGGACCCGGTGGTGGAACTGGCACTGTTGAAAGAACGAAATTTCGCGATTTCGAATGCGTTCTACTTCATGTTCGGCTTCACCTTGTTTGGCAGCACCGTTTTGATTCCGCAGATGCTGCAATCGCTCTACGGGTATACGGCCACCGACGCGGGACTGGTGCTCGGCCCGGGCGCGCTGGTGATCGTGGTGATGGCGCCGATCGTGGTGCGGCTAGTGCGGAAAATTTCGGTGGCCTGGCTGATCAGCCTGGGCTTCGGAATTCTGGCGCTGGCCATGTGGACGTTCGCGAGCTTCAACCTGGCCACGAATTACGGACACGAAGCGGGGGCGCGCGCGATTCAAGGCCTGGGCCTAGCGTTCTTGTTCGTGCCTACCAGCCAGCTGGCATATTCCTACTTGCCCAAAAATAAGAACAATAAAGCCTCCAGCCTGACCAATCTATTCCGCAATCAAGGCGGCAGCTTCGGCATCGCCTTTGTCACCACCATGATTTCGCGCCGCAGCCAGTATCACCAGAACATCCTGGTCGCGCACATTTCGAATGCACAAAACGCTTTCCGCAATAACGCCGCTGCCACCCAAGCCTATCTGGCGCAGCACGGTTTTTCGCACGCGGATTCCATCACGCACTCCGCTGCGCAGCTCTACGCCAAGGTGCAAAGTCAGGCGGCGATTCTGAGTTTCCTCGATTGTTTCTGGCTGCTCGGCGCGTTCGCACTGATTGGGCCGGTGCTGGCTTGCTTCATCCGCAAATTCAACCAGAATGCGGGCGCTGGCGCCGCGCACTAAGCGCACTACACGCAGGCACGCTGCGCCGCATCCCAAGCGCGTTCACACTCAAAACGTCGCGCTTCCTAATTTTTTTGGTTTTGCAGCAGGATGATGTTGCTGGTGCGGAAGCCGCGCGAAAGAAACAACGTCTTTCCGTCCGGCGCCCACGCAAAAGAGCGAATCAAGCCCGACGGAAAATTCGTGATCTGCTTTATTGTGCCGGAGGGCACCGGCAACCGCCAGATGTTGGATGCTCCCCCGCGAACCAGTGACATGTCCAGACCTTTGCCGTCCGGTGAAAAGTGGGTAAAAGCGGTTGTGAGCGGCGACCCGAGAGGCGTTTCGATGTCGAACACCACGGCGCCGCTCGCCAGTCTTCTGCCGATGTAGTGATCGCGAGCGGCAACGCCGGTCTGGGCATTCGCGCGATAAAAGAAAACCTGACCGTCCCGCGTAAACCCAATGATGGGTCCGTTTAGATTCGGGACGTCTAATTTTGTGGCAGTGCCGCCGGCGATCGGCATCAGCGAGATGGACCGGTCCTCAATCTGAAAATACGTCAAATTCTGCCCGTCAGGCGTGCAGAACGGAACAATCGAGGTGTTGTTTTGCGTCAGTTGCACAGGGTTTGAACCGTCAGCGTCCATACGCCATACATTGGATCCGGTCGCGGTTCGAGTCGAGTACACGATGTGCTTGCCGTCGTTGCAGGCGTTGGCGAAAGTAATGTGCCGATCGGCTCCGGCAATCAGCGTCCGGTTCGCGCCATCGTAATTTGCGGCGTACACTTCGCCGTTGCGGCTGTAGTAGACGATCCGGTCGTTGCTCAAAATCGAAACGAGCGAAAGCGGCGCTTCGCCGGAGGCAACTTGCTTAGCCTTGGAAGAATCGCCGCCCGGTGCGGCCCAGATGTCGAGGGAATTGGTGTCGTCGACGCTGACAATCGATTCGCCGTCGCGAGTCATATCCAGCCAGCTAAGGCTGTAGTCGGTGAAATCGTTGGTCAGACGATGCGCTTCGCCGTCTGGAAAAGTTATGGTCCATAGTTGGCCAACGGCGCCGCTTCCCACCTCGCGCATCGGCACCAGCAGCGAGTTGCCATCGGGCAGCCATAACGGGCGCCCGACGTCGGACGGTGTCTTATATAGAGTGCGTACTTCGCCGCCAGCCATCGAGTAGGTCATCACCAGGTTGCCGACTCCCGGTTGCACGCTCACAAAGGCGATGGTCTTCCCGTCCGGTGACCAGGCCGGCGCCAGAATGGCAGAGGGCGTCAGCGATGCTTTTTTCGCGGTCAGCTGGCGCGGGCTCGAGCCATCAGGTTTCACGACGAAAATCCGAACCTCACCCTGTTCCGGGATGCCGCGCTCGAAGGCAAACTCCGTCCCGTCAGGAGAGAAACTGATCGAGGTGTCGATGTCCCGTACCACTTCCTGCGGATTTCCGCCGAGGACCGGCATTTTGTAGAGCGAGCTGAACAACTGATTTTCCTTGGAGGCTTGGGTGAAGTAGATGTAATTGCCATCGGGCGAAAAAGTCAGGCCATAGAAAGTGCTGTCGGCCGGTTTGAGAATTTCCACGTCGCTTCCGGTGGCCACCTGGCGTACGTGCAGGCTTTGCATTTCGCCTTCGCGCACCACGTAGACCACGTACTGACCGGTCGGCGAGATCGCCACGCCCTCCGCCTTGCCGGACTGGGTCAGTTTTTCAATGTGCATGTTCTGCGTGCTGAGCGGGGCGGCCGCGTGATGTCCGCGAGAATTTAGGAAATAAAAAGCCGCCAAGGCCAGCAGGACGATCACAGCGGCAACGGCTAGTAATTTTCCGAGATGCTTTTTGGCTTCGCCCATCACGATCGCCGCGCTGCTCGATCCGCTTCCAGGGCCTGAGGAGGCCGCGCTCGCTGTCGGATGCGATCCGCCGCTGCCCGGCGGTGGTGGCGGCACTACGGTATTCGATCGCGACGATCCAGAACCTGCTCCAGCGCTCGAAGCCTGCGACGCAAAATTTCCAGAATTTGACGCGCTGCCGTCCTCGCCCACGACGTTGATTGGCGTACGTCCAGAACTGGAATCTCGCTGCAAACGTTTCAAATCGGTGCGGAGATCAGCGGCGGTCTGATAGCGCATTCCGCGATCTTTTTCGAGAGTCTTGTTGATGATGCGCTCGAGTTCGGCCGGAACTTCGGGATTGATCCGCACCGGGGCAATCGGCGTGCGATTCAAAATCGCGTCGAAAACCGCCGCGGAAGTCGAGCCGGAAAACGCCTGGCGGCCGGTGGCCATTTCGTAGATCACCACGCCCAGCGAAAAAATATCCGTGCGTGAGTCTAGATCCTTGCCCAAGGTCTGTTCCGGGGACATGTAGGCGACAGTGCCAACTGCTACGCCCGGGCTGGTAAGATTCCCGTCGTCGACGGTCGCGCCGCGCGTGACGGTGTGCCCATCCGCTCCGGGAGCGACCAGCAATTTCGCCAGGCCGAAGTCCAAAATTTTCGTCTGGCCGCGGTCGGTGAGAAAAATGTTCGCGGGCTTGATGTCGCGGTGAATGATGTTTTCGGAGTGCGCGGCGTCGAGCGCGTCGGCGGACTGGATCGCGGAATCGAGCAACGTATCAAAGGGTAGCGGGCCGCCCGCGATGCGATGCTTCAGCGTGGCGCCCTTCAACAATTCCATGGCGATGTAGCTGCGGCCTTGATATTCGCCGATTTCGAAAATGGTGCAAATGTTGGGATGGCTCAGGGCCGCGGCGGCGCGCGCTTCGCGCAGAAATCGTTCGAGCGCCAGCTTGTCGTTCGAAACCTCGTCGGGGAGAAATTTCAGCGCGACCATTCGGCCGAGCTTGGTGTCCTCCGCCTTATAGACGACGCCCATTCCGCCGCCGCCGAGCCGTTCCAGAACGCGATATTGTGAGATGGTTTGTCCAACCAGCGAAGGCGCGTCGGTCATGGCCGCACATGTTAGTGATGAGGCGTAAACAAGTCAACGCGGGGAAGGCTGTCTGGCGAACCGCGAGCAAGGCCAGTTTCCAATTCTCAGGCTGGGGCAAGACTGGTATATTCGGCCCGCAATCGCGCGAAGTGGAATCGCAAAACGCAGAGGGCCAAAATGAATCGACGGGAGTTTCTAGGGATTGTGGGCGTGGGTGGATTGGCGAATTTGAACCTGCCGGACTTTGGCGCGAGCCTCGGCGTCCCAACGCACGCCGGGTCGTCATCGGCTGCTGCTGCGGCCTCGCCATCTGCAATGTCGAAACCTTTCGGCTCGGGTCACTTCGGCGAATGGATTACTGACCAGTTCGGTTTGCCTGCGTATCGCTACACCTGCAACCAGATAACCGATCCCAAAGCGGTGTCGCCGACCCATAAGATTTGGCGCGGCGCGACCGATCAAACGCATCAGGTCGGCAATGACCGAATTATTGCGGCGGTATCGAATTTCGGTTATGTCCAAGTGCGCCAAGACGAAGGCTCGCCAAAGTTCCTGAACGATTATTTTCCGGAGCAGTCGCATTTCGGCGCCGGAGTTGGATTTCTCACCGACGGCAACGACGTGCTGAGTACTTTCTATTCCGGAAAAAGCGAACAGACGTTCGATCGGATTCAGGGCGAAGGGTATTTCAGAAAAACCGTCACCGCAAAGAAGTACGCGGTCGATCAGGTGATTTTTGCACCCTTCGGAGATGATCCGGTTTTGCTTTCGGCGGTTACCGTCACCAACCGCGGTGAACAAGCCGCGGATCTACGCTGGGTGGAATACTGGGGCTGCCAAAATCATCAATTCTCATTTCGTTCGTGGATGCAAGCGGAACTGCTGCACAAAGAAAATGCTCCCGAGTTGCGGCGCGAATTTGCGGACCGCTTCTCGCATGAATTCCGCGAGCTCCCGAATCGCGCCGGCCTGATCGAATCTCAAAAGTTTCAGGGGCGTTCGGCGCAGGACCTGGCACGGTGGGAGGAAGTACAAGCGGCGCTGAAGAAAAATCCCGCGGGATTCTACGGCGGCTCGGTGCCGGATCCGGCGCCCGCGGCCATGGAAGATCTGAATCCGCCGCGCACGTTTTTGGTGTCGCTCGACGCTCCGGCGGACGGCTTCGCGACCGATGGCGCCAGTTTTTTTGGCGATGGCGGGCTCGCGCGTCCGGCTGGGCTGGCGATGAAACTCAATAACGATCTTAGCGCGAACGGACCTGCCAGCGCTCTGCTGCTGGAACGCCGGCTGAATTTGCAGCCCCAGGAAAGCCGGACAGTTTATTTCATGTACGGGTATCTGCCGGATGGATTTGAACCCGAAAAGTTGATCGCGAAGTACTCCGCCGATCCGGCGAATGCGTTTGCGCGCTCGAGCGCCGCATGGAAAACCGCCGGTCTGCGTCTCAACGTGCCGTCCGAGCCCTGGGTCGAGCGCGAAGTTTCCTGGCACAATTATTACCTGCGCAGCAGCCTGACCTACGATAGTTTTTTCCGCGAGAAAATTCTTTCGCAAGGGCATGTGTACCAATATCTGATGGGTTTTCAAGGTGCGGCGCGCGATCCATTGCAACACACGCTGCCTTTCGTTTTTAGCGACCCCGCAATCGTCAAAGGAATCATTCGTTACACGCTGAAAGAAATCCAGCCGGATGGATCGTTGCCGTACGCGCTGGTCGGCAGCGGCGCGCCGATGCCCGCCATATTCCATCCTAGCGATCAGGAGATGTGGCTGCTGTGGGCCGCGAGCGAATACGTGCTGGCCACCCGCGACAAGAATTTTCTCGATGAGAAAATTCCGCCGTATCCTCGCGAAACCTCCAGTTCCGCGGATCCCACCATTCACGACATGCTCCAGCGCACCTACGTTCATCTGGTGCAGGGAATCGGCGTGGGGCAGCACGGCTTGATGCGCCTTTCCAATGGCGACTGGAACGACGAAGTCGTGGTGATGCGTGGCTCGGCGGATTCGTTCGAGGGAATTCGCAAAGTGGGCGAAAGCGTTCTGAATGCTGCGATGGCTTCCTATGTTCTCGATCACTACGCGCGCATGCTGAATTATGTGGGAGACACGAAGGCCGCGGAAGAATCGGGAGCCAAGGCCGCGGCGCAGCGCGAAGCCGTTATGGCCTGCTGGCAGGGGCAGTGGTTCCGCCGCGCCTGGTTGGGACCGCAGCTCGGCTGGCTGGGCGACGATCACATGTGGCTGGAACCTCAGCCCTGGGCGATCATCGGAGGAGTCGCTACACCGGAACAGCGCAAAACTTTGATGACGTCGATGGACGAATTAGTGCGTGATCCTTCGCCGATCGGCGCGATGGTGCAGAGTCAAGGCGATCCGACCATGCGCAGTAAAGTCGGAACCGGAACCAACGGCGGTGTATGGCCCAGCATCAACGGGACTTTGATCTGGGCACTCGCTTTAGATAGCGGGGCGCGCGCCTGGGATGAGTGGAAAAAGAATTCGCTGGCGGTACACGCCGAAAAATATCCCGAAATTTGGTACGGAATCTGGAGTGGGCCCGACACGTACAACTCAGCGTTGTCGAAGCATCCGGGTCAGACGATGTTTGCCGAGGATTCGCCGGACGATCACAGCCCGCTGAAGGAATGGGGCATGAGCTGGACCGATTTTCCGGTGATGAACCTGCACCCGCACGCCTGGCCGCTGTACAGCAGCGCGAAGTTGCTGGGCCTCGAATTCCACGAGAAGGGAATCAGCTTCCAGCCGACGCTGCCACTGGCTGAATACGAATTCACTTCACCGCTGCTGGGATTCAAGAAAACCAAAAACGGCTATTCCGGCTGGTACGCCCCATCGGTCGCCGGACGGTGGTCCGTAGAATTCAAGCTTCCAGATGTGGAACTGGCGCAGGTAAGCCGTATCCTGGTCAATGGTCAAGCGCAACCGGCGCAGAAATCGGAGAAGGGAATTCAACTCGGAGGCGAGAGCAAGCCGGGGACACCGCTGCGGTGGGAAATCAGTTAGACGCTCGCTAGCCCGTGACCGCCCAGCCCGCGTCGGCGCGGATCACTTCGCCGGTCATGGGCATGGATTCATCGCTCAGCAGAAACATCGCAATCCGCGCGAGCTCTTCGGCCTCGACAAAATCGCCTTTCACCGGCTGCTTGTGCTTCAGGAAAGAAAGAATCTTCTCGTTCGACTGCGCGCGTTGGCTCATCGGCGTGCGCACCAGCCCAGGCGCCAGGACGTTGATGCGGATTCCCATGGGCGCGTAATACGCGGCCGCAGCCAGGCTCATCGATTCAATCGCACCCTTGCTCGCCGCGTACGCGTGCGTCGCGAAGTGTTCACGTTCCGGTGAGCGCGCCAGCACGCTGCCGGTGTTGACAATCGTGCCGCCCTGTTTGGCCGCGACCCAATGTCCGATCACTTCCTTGCAGACGTAGAAAGTTCCGGCCGCGTGGATGTTCATCATGGCCTGCCAGCCCTGCACCGTGCATTCGTGCAACGGGCCATCGCCCAGCGAACGCCCGCTGATGCCAGCCACATTGAAGACCGCGCTAACGCCGCCGAATTTTTTCAGGCACGCGGCCACGGCTTTTTGCACCGCCGCGTAATCCGCCACATCCGCCACAGCGTACGCCGATCCGGGCAGCCCAGCGCCCAGATCCTTGCACTCACTTAAGCGATTTCCGAGGATAAAAATCTGAAATCCGCGGCTCGCGGCCAAACGCGCCGTGGCCGCAGCAATTCCAGACGACCCGGTGATCAGCAGCGTTTGTGTCATCTGGCAGTTCAATCTTATTCGTACAGGTGCTTGAGGCTTTTCCGATACCCTTCGTAGAATTTGTCGAGCTGTTCTTCGGCGCTCTCGTTGCCCACGAACTGATGGCTGGGCAGGATTACCGGTTTGTGATTCTTCGCCAGCAGCAGACGCGCGGTCTCACAGCGAATCATGTTGATGATCATTCCGCCGGTCATGGTGGAGGTCGGTCCGGTGCGCCAATCCAGCCCGTCGAGTTCGACGATACAATCGCCCGGAGGGCACATGTTGTCGATGACCACGTCGGCAAAATCGATCAGTTTCTTGCCGGAAGAATGCGCGGCCTTGGATTGTTCGCAGTGTTCGCGCGAAACAATCGCGACCACTGGAAGTTTTCGCTTTTGCGCGCCGCGCGCCATTTCCACCGGCACCGGACGGATTCCGCTGGTGGAGATGACGATGAACGCATCATGCGGGCCGAATTTGAACCCGTTCAGAATCTGCTCCGAGTAGCCTTCGTATTTTTCCAGATACAACGGAGGGCGCAGGCCATTGGTGCCGACGATGGCGGTATGGTTCGAGAGCGATTGTTCGACCAGCGCGAAAAAACCGACGAAGCAGCCCTGCCGCGGAGTCATTTCTTCGCACATCATGCGCGAATGTCCGCAGCCGAAGAGAAAGACTAGCCCGCCTTTGGCGATGCGGTCGGCGAAAAGCTCGGCGGCCTTCTGGATATTGGGCAGTTGCGTGGCCCGGACCCGGTTGAGCAATTCAATGGTGGAATCGAAATAGGTAACTGCGGCGTTTTTGGAATTTTGGGAAGTTTCGGTCATAGGTTGGTCGTGTCATTATGCACAACGATGCGATAATATCGCAAATCAATGCTGAAAAATCGGCCTGAGAACAATCCGGCGAGCGGTCCGGAATTATCCGAAAAACTTCATTATGCAATTGGCCTCGACCTGGGCGGGACCAACCTGAAGGGCGGCTTGGTCGATAGTTCCGGCCACTTGCATATCGCGCTCACCGAGCCCGCGCCTCGAAATCCATCGGATTTCACCGCCGTCACCGGTCCTTTTCTGAAAAAGCTCGGTGCCAATCACGAAATCGGCGCCATCGGGATCGGTTGCAAGGGCGTAGTCGACCCCAAGACTACCAAAGTGATGTTTTCGCCCGGCGACTTGAAGCAACTCGAGGGACATTCCCTGCGCGAGATGATGGGTGTTGGCGCGGCTGGAAAATCGGTGCACACCGACAACGACGCGCGCACGGCTTTGATCGCGGAATGGCTCTGGGGCGCGGCGAAAGGCTGCCAGGATGTTTTAATGCTGACCTTGGGAACCGGGATCGGGGGCGCCATGCTGGTGCAAGGCCAGATCATGCGCGGTTCGCACGGAGCCGCTGGACACATTGGCCACATGACCATCAACCCCTACGGACCGATGTGCATCTGCGGAAATTATGGCTGCATCGAAACTGTTTTCTCGGCGCGCTCCATCGAAGCCGAAGCGTATTCGGCGCGTCACCGCCGGGTCCATTCCGTACTCACCGACCGTGCGCACGCTTCCGATTGTTCGCAAGTTTTTCAAGCGGCGGCGGAATCGGATGAGGTGGCCGCGTGGATCATCGATCGCGCCGTGATGCATCTAGGAGCAGCTCTGGCCAGTCTGGTGCATATGGTCGATCCTGAAATGATTATTCTCGGCGGGCAGATCGCCGAGGCTGGGCCGCAATTGATCGAGCCTCTCCGCGTTGAATTGCACCGGCGGACCCGCTTTATCATCGGCACGGACATTCCCATTGTGCTGCCGCGCATCCCATCGCACGCCGGTGTGATTGGCGCCGCTGGTCTGGCGTTTCTCGAAACTGGGATCGTACAGGGCTGACATGGACGTTTTTCCTTCTTCATCTTCGGACAGTATCGAATTTGACGTCGTCGTGGCGGGTTCGGGTTCCGCGGGAGCGACGGCGGCCATCGCTGCGGCGCGCACCGGCGCGAAAACTCTGCTCATCGAACGTTTCGGTTTTCTGGGCGGTACCAGCACAGCGGTGCTCGATACCTTCTACGGTTTCTATACCCCGGGTTCGCGGTCGCTGAAAGTGGTGGGCGGTATCGCCGATGATGTGGTGCAGGGTTTGGGCGAATACGGCGCGTGCATGGAGCGGCCCAACACCTATGGCGCGGGAACCGGCGTTACTTACAATTCGGAATATCTGAAAGTGGTCTGGGAACGGCTGGTGCTGGAGGCCGGCGCGGCGGTGCTGCTTTACGCCTGGATACAGGAAGCGGCGGTTTCGGCGGGGAAAATCGTTTCGCTCACCGTCGCCACCAAGCAGGGCCTGTGCAAAATCGTCGGCAAATGTTTTATCGATGCTACCGGCGACGCCGATGTTTCTTATTTTGCCGGTGCGCCCTGCGAAATTGCCGGCGAGCACGAGCCGGCGCAAATGCTGACCACCACCTTCAAAGTCGTGAATGTCGACGTCGCGCAGCGAAAGAGTATGTCCAAGCAGGAATTTCACCAGCGCATGGCGGCTGCCGCGGAATCGGGACGGTTCCAACTACCTCGGCGCGAAGGCAGCGACCATGTCACGCCGATCAAATCGATGATGGCCACGAATATGACGCGGGTGCAATCGTTCGAGTCGAGCGGCGGAAAATTTCGCAACGCGACTGACCCGGATTTGCTGACGAGTGCGGAAATCGAAGGCCGCCGGCAGGCCTTGGAATATTTGCGATTCTTGAAGGCAGAAATCCCGGGCTACGCCGGTTCGGAGCTCGTGGCGTTTGGCACGTCAATTGGAGTGCGCGAAACGCGGCGGGTGCATGGCGAATACCGGGTGACGAAGCAGGACGTTTTGACCGCACGCCAATTCGACGATCAGGTGGGCTTGTGCGGCGCGCCGATCGAAGATCATCATGAAGGCAGCGATACCAAATGGCAATACCTTCCCGACGGACAATGCGTCGGGATTCCGCTGCGCTCGCTGATTCCGCAAAAAATTGAAAATCTCTTCGTGGCCGGGCGCTGTTTTTCGGCGACGCATGACGCGCACGCCAGCATCCGTTCGATGGCTCAGTGCATGGCCATGGGCCAGGCCGCCGGGACCGCGGCCGCCCTTTGCGTTAGAGCGAAACGCGCGCCGCGTGAGCTGGACTTTGCGCTGCTGCGCGATGCTCTGCTTAAAGCGGGCGCGATACTTTCCACGCCCTAAGCCATGCCATTCCTGCGCACAGTTCTGGGCGACATCGACGCGACGCAGGCTGGAATTTGCTACGCGCACGAACACCTCATCATCGATCCCAGTTTTACGACCTACCTGTATCCGGATTTCCTGCTCGATTCGGTCGAACGCGCTTGCGTTGACCTGGCGGATTTCTACGCCGCGGGCGGTCGCACGCTGGTCGATTCCATGCCCTGCGGCGGAGGGCGTAACGTCGTCAAGCTGGCGGAAATCTCGCGGCGCACTGGAGCGAATATCGTTTGTCCTACCGGCCTGCACCTCACCAAATACTACGCGCCGGGGCATTGGGGCGAACGCATTACGGTCAATGACTTGGCGAAGCTCTTCGTTGCCGACATCGAGCACGGAATCGATGCCGCGGATTACAACGGCCCGGAAATTTCGCGCACCGCGCATAAGGCGGGCGTGATCAAGGTGGCCACGGGGCAAAAAAATCCCAGCGCGCACGAGCGGAAGGTGATTGAAGCTGCGGCGATAGCGCATCACCAAACCGGCGCGCCGATCCTGACGCACACCGAGCAAGGCGCAGGAGCACTGGAGCAGGTGCAACTGTTCCGCGAGTTGGGGGTGCCGCTCGCGCACGTGGTTATCTCGCACACCGATCGCGCTCCGGATCCCGCGTATCACCGGGAAATTCTCTCTACCGGCGTGCTGCTCGAATACGATTCCGCGTTTCGCTGGCCCGCGGGTGACGCCAATCCGACGTTGGACTTGGTCGTCGCGATGGTGCAGGCAGGTTTCGGCTCACAAATTGTTCTGGGCATGGACGCCGCACGCCGGAAATATTGGAAAGGTTACGATGGAGAGCCGGGGCTCGCGTTTTTGCTGCGAGAATTCGTGCCCAGGCTGAAAGAAGCGGCTTTGACCAGCGCCGACATCGAGAAGATTTTTGTCAGTAATCCAGCGAGCTGCTATTCGTTTACTGCGCCCAAGAATTAAGCCTTCAAGAGTTTTGTGCTACCGGCGCGCGACCGATCCCAAGGTGGTCGCTGTACCAACGCTCGCCGCAACGCAGGACCTGATGGGCCTGACCGACCTTCTTGCATTCTTCGACGAATTCGCGCGGGTCAGCGGTGTTGAATTCGAACATTTCGTAATGGCAGGGAATTACCGCGCGCGCGCCCATCGCTTTTCCCAGCCGCGCGGCCTCCACACCATTCAGATTTCCGGCGACGCGGCGTTCTGGTGCCGCCCCATTGATCGGCAGCAGCGCAACATCCACTTTGAAGGGGCTTAGCCGCTCTGCCATTCCGTCGTACAAAAGCGTGTCGCCGCTGTGATAGATCGTCCACGGACCGAAGCGCACGATGTAGCCCACAAACTCCGGACCCAGCTCGTCGTGCTTCGCCGGAACGGCCTCAATGCGAAAACCGCCAGCCGAAATCGCTTCACCAATCTCGATTCCCACCGGCATCGAAGGATCGACTTGCAGCCGGTCGGCGACGAACCTGCGATTCGCAGCGGCAATCACCAGGGTGACATCGTTGTTAGCGTGCAGTAGCGGCCCCAGCGTTTCTCCATCGAGATGATCGGTATGGTTGTGGCTGGAAGTAATCACATCGATAAAATCGAGCTTCGCGGGATCGACCGCGCGCGCGGTCATGCGCACATGGGGCTTGTCAGTCGCGGCATATTTCATGGTGAGCGAATCGGACAAATACGGGTCGAACAGCAAATGCCTACCCTGCCACTGCACCAGGAACCCGCTCTGCCCCAGCCACCACAAACGGAAATTGCCATCGTCGCGATTTGCCGCGGCAATGTCGGCGAGGAGCGGGTCGTCTTTCAGTACCGGTTCGATCACGCCAGTCTCAACTCCTTGCGCACAATTTTCACGCCGGCCACCAGCGAATTCAATTTGCGTTTTGCGGCCCAGCGCGCGGTCTGGCTCAAGCCGCAATCCGGCGCGAACGACAGCCGCTCCGCCGGCGCAAATTTCAAGCACGCTCGCACCCGGTTCGCCACATCTTCCGGCGTTTCGACGTAGTAGCTCTTCACGTCGATGATGCCGACGGCAACGTCTTTTTTCTTCGCCACCTGCTCGATGATTTCGAGCTCGGCAAATTCGCGGCTGGCCATTTCCAAATGGATTTCTTCCACGTGCACGTCCAGAAACGCCGGGAACAAGCAGGCGTAGCGCCGCGGCGCGATGGCCCGGCCTTTGTAATTTCCGAAACAAAGGTGAGTACACAGCCGCGTCTTGCCGCGCGCCGGTTCCACGGTCTCGTTGAACATGGCCACAAATTTCCCCGGATCTTCGCGGTGCCCGTAACAACTCATCGAAGGTTCGTCGATGCAGATTTCCGGGCAACCCTCGGCGACCAGCGCTTCCAATTCGCGGCGCACGATCGGCACCAGCGCCTGCGCCACGGCGAAGCGATCCGGATACTGCTTATTCGGAATCAGCCGTCCGCTCAAAGTGTAAGGCCCGGGGACGCTGGCTTTGAACGGCACGGTCGCGGGTGCGATTCTTTTCAGTCGACGAAATTCTTCCACCACGCCAAGCCCGCGTGGCGCGGCCAACTCGCCGGTAATTTCGTGCTTCCCGCGCTGATCATGCCCCGGAGGGCCGAACCGGCGCGCGGACGGCGGCTCCGGCGAAATGCCCGCCAAAAATCCATAAAACGACAAATTGAAATCCAGCCGGGTCTGCTCGCCGTCGGTAATCACGTCCAGCCCGGCATCGGTTTGATCTTTCACCGCCACGGCGACGGCGTCGTCCAACAGTTCACTCAGATCATCGGCCCCAAAAGCATCCAAGTGGCCGGAAGCAAACGACAGCCAACCCGGAAACGGGTAGCTGCCAATCACAGTGGTTCGAAGAGGGCGTGGCATGTGGAAACCTCAATAGTTACGAGAATTGAGCTGATGGAACCCAGCGCGGGATCGACTTAAACAACTGCTGGGCGATAGTCTGATGCTCCGGTACATGGAGCAGTTGAGAACTATAAAGTGAAACCGGTGCGTCTGCAAGATTCGTGCGGCAGCGGCGCGGTGGACAAGGTGGTGCGCCCGGGATACAGTGATTTTGTCTTGCGAACCCGCCACAGTGTCAAAGACCCATTTTCTTCCCACATTTTTTCAATTGCCGTACCGCTGATTGTCTTGTGTTGCGCGGCGGGTGGGACCCAAAATGCCAAGCAGACTCCCCCCGTTCCGGCATTTGAAGACATCAGCGCCCGCGCCGGACTCACGGTGTCCCACATCGCGTCTCCCGACAAGAAATTCATTGTCGAATCGATGAGCGGCGGAGTCGGTTTCATCGATTGCGACAACAGCGGCACGCTTTCGGCGCTGGTGGTCAACGGCTCGACGCTGGATCGGTACAACGCGGGCGGCGATCCGATGGTCACGCTCTATCGGCAGACCGCGCCATTGAAATTCACGGACATTTCGAAGCAAGCAGGTCTCGCGCGGAAGGGCTGGGGCATGGGCGTCGCGGTCGCGGATTTTGACAACGATGGTTTGCCTGACATTTTTGTCACCGGATACGGAGGAAACGCGCTGTACCGCAATCGCGGCGATTGCAAGTTCGAAGACGTTACTGACGCGGCCGGCGTACGGGGAAGCGGCTTCATGACCGGCGCAGCCTGGGCGGATTACGACAAAGACGGCTTCGTGGACATTTTTGTGGCGCGTTATGTGCACGTTGACCTCGCGAATCCGGCCGCCTTCGGCACCTGCAAGTTTCGAGGCATCGTGGTGCAATGTGGCCCCTGGGGCATGATTGGCGAAACGGATTTGCTTTACCACAACCGTGGCGACGGCACGTTCGAGGAAGTCGCGCAAAAAGCTGGCGTCAACGACCCCAACAAATATTACGGCCTGGGCGCAGTCTGGGGCGATTACGACAACGACGGCTGGCCGGATCTCTACGTCGCGAACGACACGGGGCCAAATTATCTGTACCACAACAATCACGACGGAACATTTACCGACAACGGGATGATCGCGGGCGCGGCGCTAAGCGCGGAGGGCGACGCCGGCGGCTCGATGGGCGTCGATTTCGGCGATTATGATCACGACGGGCTCTTGGATATTTTCGTCACCAATTTTGCGGACCAGGAGGACAACCTCTACCACAACCTGGGAGCCAAAGGCTTCGATGACGTCAGCTGGAATGCGGGTGTCGCGAAATCTGGCTACGCGTATGTGAAATGGGGAACTGGTTTCTTCGATTTCGATAATGACGGCTGGGTGGATTTATTTGTGGCCAACGGGCACGTCTACCCGCAAATGGATCAGCTCGAATCGGCGGCGCGTTACAAAGAGCCGCTGCTGCTGCATATGAACAATCACGATGGAACATTTACGGAATCGGCCGCCGCGGCTGGATTAGGGTCTGTGCCGAAAGCCTCACGCCGCGGTGCGGCCTTTGGCGACGTGAATAACGACGGCAACGTGGACGTCCTGCTGCTCAACGTCGGCGAACCGCCGACCCTGCTGCTGAATCACGGCGTTCCCGGCAATCATCGCGTGATGTTCCGGCTGGTCGGCACCAAGAGCAACCGCGCTGCGATCGGCGCGCGGGTGACGGTGCAAGCCGGGAAGCTGACCCAATTCAATGAAGTGCGCGGCGGCTCCAGTTACCTCTCCCAGAACGATCTGCGCCTGCACTTCGGCCTGGGTCAGGAAACCAAAATCGACACGGTCCAGGTCCAATGGCCGAACAGTCCTGCAGAAAAATTTCAGAATCTCGCTGCCGACAAAATTTACACGCTGGTCGAAGGGCAGGGAATTCGCAGCGCGACGCAGCTACCCGCGCCATAGCCCAGGCCGAAAAGCTGGCGGCGAGCATTGGGAATTGTGGAGCCCGTCCACGACCTTCTAAAATGGGCGAAAAAAAAAGGGCGCCCCGGGCTTACCGGGGCGCCCTTGAGTCCTGAATTATTGTGTCGTTGAGTTAGAACAACAGTTTCAATCCGAACTGGAAAATGCGTGGATCGTGCGCCGCTTGTGGTTGCAGGAAGCCGTTCCCCAAGCACGAGGGATCCGCCGCCGAATTGTTGGTTCCGCCGTAGCAGGCAATCGTGGCGTTGGCCACGCCGCCGCTCCCGGTGGTACTGGCCGTCGGATTGCCGCTGGCCCATTCTGTATGATTGAAGACGTTGAACGCTTCCACGCGGAACTGCAGCGCAATGGCCTCATGGATCGGAAAAGTCTTGAACAGCGCCATGTCGAAGTTTAAGCGGCTGGGATTATTCAAGATGTTCCGGGTTGCAGTTCCGAAGGTCAGGCCGGTCGGCTGAGCGAAAGCCGCAGGATTGTAAAGCAGTGGACCGGAACCCGGAGCGAGAGCGGCAATCGCGGCAGCGGATGGTTTGCTGTACGGATTTCCGACGACATCGGCATAAGACCCGTTAGTGCCAACGCCATTCGCTACGCCCGCGTTATCCGCGAAAATCCCGTTCAGCACACTGAATGGCTGCCCGGTATTAAAGGACGTGATCCCCGAATATTGCCAGCCAGCAAACGCCACTTTCTTCCATCCTTCCAGTCCAAAGGAAGGAAGGCTGTAAACGTAGCTGAAGGTCAGGATATGGCGTTCATCAAAGTTCGAGCTCGCGCGATTGGCCCGTGGATCAAACGAGTTGACGAAGTTCTGGTCCTGCCAATCCGACGAGTCGTCGATCGAGTGGCTGTAGGTATAGGACGCGGAGATCACCAAAGGCGCAATCGTCCGGCGGACCGAAACCTGCAGCGAGTTATAAATCGAATCGGCCCCGTACGACTTTGCGGTTACCGTCCCGAATCCGACGAATTTCCTGAACGGCGACGGATCGCCTCCGCAGGCAATCGTCAAATGCGTAAGCGCTGGACCGCTCAACGGATTGCCATTGACGGTACCAGCCCCGCAGTCGGTATTCACCACCTGACCGGTGCTGTTGAGCGTTGGGTCGATGGGGGCCGACTGATCCTGCACGACAATGGGCTCACCGGGACTGTAAGGATTGTCGGCCGCCGGAAGCGGCATGAGCTGGTTAGCGTCCAACTGTTCCGCGAGATGGGTGCCCTTACTGCCCACATAGCCGGCCTGGAAAACCGTATTCTTGAAGATCTCCCGCTCCAAGCTCAAGTTCCACTGCTGCATGTAAGGCCAAATCGCTTTGGTCGGAATTGAGGTAACGGCCAGCGGAAACGCGAGCGGGCCGGCGCCGCCACCGATGCAGGTGTACCCTGTAGGCTGAGTGCAACCCGGTTGTCCCGGAGCAATGTTGGCTTGAGAAGGATTGAGCACGCCCGGGGGGCTGCCTTCGAGGGACTCGGCGTTCGCCTCGTTTCCATTGCCGTGGTCGAAGAAAATTCCGTAACCACCGCGAAGGGAAGTCTTGCCGTCTCCGAAAATATCCCAAGCAAAACCGACGCGCGGGGCGGGATTGAACACATGACCTTGCTGGCAGCCTCGCGGAATTCCGGGCGCGCCGCATTGCACCAGGCCATTAAAGTTTAGTGGATCGAGTGGCCCCAGAGCGTTGGTGAAACCCGGGTCGGAGAATAGGTTGCCGTTAGGTCCGACGAAAACCTGATTGGGCAGAAACGCTGAAGGCTCAAAGTTGTAAGCATTCTTTTCTTTTTCGTAATAAGTTCCGAATAGGCTGAGCCGCAACCCGATGTTAAGGGTCAGGTGCGGGGTTACGCGAAAATCGTCATTGATGTAGGGTTCCGCGTAGTGATACCGGCTGTAGTATTTGATCTCGGCATTGGCCTGGGAAAATGTCGAGATATTGCCTAGCAGAAGGTCGGCGAAGGCGTTGCCGGTGGTTACGTTCGCATTGGTCGCATCGAAGGTCAGTGCGCCCTGGATGCCGGTGCTGGAGAATTCATTTTTCTGCGCAATCACACCGTATACCCCGAACTGCAAAGTGTGCTTGCCCAGGATCTTGGTCACATTGTCGCGAATCGTGTAGGTCGGATTGGCGTTGTCCCACGGTTCATCGGACGGGTCGGCGGTGAATCCCGAGCCGCCCGGGCCATAGGCCTGGTTTCCGGTAACCGTCACTGTCGGTAGCTTGCCTCCAAAATCGGGGAACAGCCCGGTCATCGTCATAGTTGGCGGACGTTGAAACGGTCCCACGTTAGTGAGGTCGATGTGGTCCGCCGTATAGCTGAAGACAAACTCGTTCACCAGGGTCGGCGACGCAGTGTAGGTCAGCCGCGCCACGGCGCTGGTCGTGGGCCCAACGAATTTTGTCTGGATCGAGGGCAGCGTCGCGTTCGACCACAACGTCGTCGGCGTGGTGGTATTCCAGGAATCGTGAATGTAGTGAAACATTCCGCGCAGGTTATTCGAAAAATTGTGGTCCACCCGCAGCAGCTCTTCGCGCCAGAACGTCGGTTGGGCAATGGAGGCGTTGTAGCAGGCGCCAATCGTGGAAGCGCAGGAATTCGACCCGTTTGTATTGTTGGGAGCGTTGATTTCGGCCAGGATGGCCGAAGCGTTGGGACCGATATTCGCCACTTGGGTTCCCCCGCCGGGCAGCTTGGGGCAATCCGCGAATGATCCATTTTGATCGGGGCATAAATCGCTGAAATTTCCAGCGCGCTCCGCGTTGGAAGGTACCGGGATGCTAAAAGTATTGGGCACTCGCTCCAGGCGCCATTCCTGCGACCAGAAAAAGAAGGTCTTGCTCTTGTCCGTGTTGTAATGGCCGGGAATGAAAATGGGTCCGCCGATGGTGTATCCAAAATCATTCTTTTTGTAGGGCGGGGCATTCGCCGTCTGGTCGAAGAAGTTGCGATCGTTGAAAATATTATTACGGTTGAACTCGTACACGTCGCCATGGAAACTGCTGGTCCCCGATTTCAACTCGGTTTCCACCGTGCCGGACGCGTTGCGGCCATATTCAGCACCGTAGTTGGAGGTCAGCACCCGCACTTCCTGGATGGAGTCGACGCTGGGATAAACGTTTAGCGAGTTATTGCTGCCGTTATCCATGTTGTCGCCGCCGTCCAGTTCCCAGTTATTGTTTTCGCCGCGGCCGCCATTCACCGAATAAATCACGTTGCCGGCGATTCCCACCGTTCCTTCGTCTTGGCCGCTCTGGTTATTTACGCCGGGCGTCAGGGTAATGAGCTGCGCGAAATCACGTCCTTTGAGTTCAAGCTGGGTGATCTCCGTTCCGGTAATCGTGCCGCCGACCTGTGCCGATTGGGTTTCCACTTGCGCCAGTCCTTCGCCGGCGACGATCACTTCATTGCTGATTGCTCCAACCTCCAGCGTCACGTCGATCCGCGCTTTCTGCCCCACGCGCAAGACCACACCCTTGGCCTCGTATTTCTTGAAACCCTTAGACACAATCACGATGTTGTACGAGCCGTTCGGTAGGTAGGGCACCACCCAATCGCCGTCGCTATTGGTCGTGACCGTCTTATTCTCGCCAATCGAACTGTTGACGATGGTCACTTCGGCTCCTACCACGGTGGCCCCGGTTGTGTCGTGAACCGTGCCGGTGAACGTGCCGGTGTCCTGGGCCAGGGCGGCGCCCGAAAGACACAGCAGCGCCACAAGCAATCCCAACGCGAATCGAATTGATTTCATCGTTAGCTCCATTGAACCTGGTCTGCCGAGTTCAGCGTCCGGCGAATTCTTGTGACGACGGATTTCAAGGTGTTGCAGATCGGGGAGAGAACGTGGGTGTTACGGCGTAGCACGCCTGGGAGCTATACCAGGCCCGCACCGCGATAGATCACTTCAGGTCCACCCCGACCGTTTTATTAAATTTATTAAAACGGATTTATATACGCTCAGCCTAATAAGTCAAGCTAAAAACTCATGGTCGGGCCATTCGCGGGCGGCGATCGAGGATTGTTCTAGCGCATCCCGGGTGGGACTTCGCTTACGGCCCGGTTTGTACCGAGGGCGTGATGGGCAGCCCACAGGTTTGTGCTAACCTGCCTCTCGAATTGTTCAAAACAGACAAAACTCCCCAGTGGGCTGGCCGCCGGTTCTCGCGCCTGCGCGCCGCCACCTTCCTGATCGGCATACTAAGCCCGACCGTTGCGCCCCTCTGGGCGACGGCCGCCTCTTGCGCCAAGCCCGAATTGAGCACCGCAACCCAGAAACGCGATCCGACTGCTACTGCGAATCTAGGCGAAATTTTCCAGAAAGGCGAAGCGCTGCTGCGACAAGGAAACCTGAATGGCGCGGAAGCGGCTTTCGCCCAGGTGCTTGCGGCGGATCCTACGTCGGCCGGCGCCTACGCCAACCTTGGGGTCATTGCCATGCGCCGCCAGCAATGGACCAAGGCGCTCGAGCTCCTCACCCAGGCCGAAAAATTAGCGCCGCAAGTTGCGGGCATCCGGCTGAACATCGGCCTGGTCTACTACCGGCAGGATGATTTTCAGGCGGCGACCGCTCCCTTTGAATCGGTGGTGCGCGATCAGCCCGATTCCGTGCAGGCCCGATATCTGCTCGGACTTTGCTATTTTTTTACTTCTCGCGATGCCGACGCGGTTCGGGTGCTGAATGACTTATGGCCCCAGGAATCGAACGACCTGAACTATCTCTACGTCCTCGGCAATGCCGCGAACAAATCGGGGCACGCGGACATCGAGGAGCGCGCGCTGGGCCGCTTCGTGGAGTTAGGCGCGAACACCGCGGAATATCATCTTCTGCTGGGCAAAGCCGCGCTGAACCGCGAGGAAGGCGACAAAGCCATAGCCGAATTTCAGCAGGCGGCCCAACTCGATCCGAATCTGCCGTACCTGCACTTCAATCTCGGCTTGGCGTATTTGGCGCGCACCAACTTTGAACAGGCCCGCGATGAATTTCTAAAAGACGTGGCGCTCGAGCCTGACGTAGCCTTCAACTACGACCGCCTCGGCGTCGCCTACTCCTATTTGCAGGACGAGGCCAAGGCCGAAGAAAATTTCCATGAAGCCCTGCGCCGCGATTCCCATCTGGCGAGCTCGTATTTCGGACTGGCGCGAATTTATCAGCGCCAGCAAAAGCTCGAGCCGGCGCTTGCGGCAGTGAAAGCAGCGGAAGCAATCGACCCGAACAATCCCAATTTCCACAACTTGAAGGGGCAAATTCTGATTCGCCTGGGGCACACCAAGGAAGGCCAGCAAGAATTGGAGGCGGCCACCGCACTATTGAATGCCAGCCGCGAGCGACGCCAAAATGAACTGCTGGGAGGCGACCTGCCGCAACCGGAACTAAGTTCTGAACCAAAGCCGCAGTAGCGCGGAATTGGATCCACTCTCAGCCGAGGCCGCGGCGGCGGTTGAAGAAGATGGTGGAGGCGGGGGGAGTTGAACCCCCGTCCGAGAAGCCTTGCAACACGAAGTCTACATGCTTATCCCATTCCGAAGGTTTCGCGGGCAGAGCTCAGAACAGGCAAGACGCGCTGCCAGCTAGTCCGATGATCTCGCCGCCGCATTGCGGACCGAAACGCGGCAACCAGCCTACTGTGTGACGCCCGGCCCCAAACGCGTAGGTGACGCCTGGGCGAGCGCGTAGCCTAATTTAAGTTAGGCTGCGAGTGCCAACTGTGAGTTGCCAGTTGTGTTGTTCCACCATATTGCGGGTAGGTGGTACCCGGCATGCCTTCGAGCCGCTACAGTTTCCGTCGAAACCGTTTCGCCCCCGAGGTCCCTGCTAGAATACCACCGCGCGCCGCGCACGGCCAATTCGAGCCGCGATTGATGCGCTAAGTCTGCACCGGCCGCAGTTGGGCCGATGGCCTCGCAAAAATTCCGCGCCCATGCTACGTTCCCATTTCCATGCCCGCTAAAAATATCGTCCGTGAACCGCGCTGGCCGGCTTTCGTGGCTATGATTGCGGCGTCGGGCGTCTATTGGGCGCTGCCCGAACCGCTTTCGGTCGGTCCTGGCTGGGGGCTGTTCGCGATTATCGCTCTGTTGATGATCCCGATGGTTATCTCGCACAAGCGGCAAGATTTTGGTATCGCCCGAATTTTAACGTTCACGGCGAATGGCATCATCACCGTTGCGATGGTCGCTTCTCTAGGATTCTTGATCGATGGAATTCCCAAACACCGCGAGCCGCCGCAGGCTTTGTTGCGCGCCGCCGTGGCGTTGTGGTTCGCGAATGTTCTAGTTTTCGCGTTGTGGTATTGGAAGCTGGACGCCGGCGGCCCGCTGGGCCGGGAGTCCGCGACTGGAAAAATCGAGAGTGCTTTTCTGTTTCCACAAATGCTGGCGGACAGCGCACCGGCCGCTCAGCAAGGTAAGAAGGATCCGGCTAAGGTCGACCCGCAATGGACGCCGCATTTCATGGACTATCTTTTCCTAGCGTTCAACACCAGTACCGCCTTCTCGCCCACGGACACCGCCGTCTTATCGCGCTGGGCGAAGGTCGGGATGATGCTCCAGGCCATCATTTCGCTGGCGATCATCGCCATCATCGCAGCCCGCGCCATAAACATCCTTTAGGTCTGCCTTTCCAGCACGCTCGCCACTTCGTAAACCGCAAAATCCTGCCAACCCTCCGGGGTGCGCTCACGTCTAACCCTAACGAGGCCAAGCAAACCGGTCCCCAGGCTGTACCGATGCACTACAGGCACCCGATATCGGAATGTTTGTTGACACTTCTGGCACCCGTTTCCATAATTCAATCAGGCACATCCCTGTGACTAAGAAGAAAAATCCGGTCGAACATGCCCTCGAGGGCGCGGTTTCGCGCGCTTTGCGCGACAATTTAACGCCGCTGCAGCGTACCGCTGACGAATTGCAGCACGCCTACGCCGATTTGGTAGCGGCTTGCGGCTCCTCAAAGCCCAGCAACGCCTTGCCGGCCCTTTTGCGGGCTCAATCCGCCGCCGCGGCTCTGGCAGCCGGTCTTTCCGTACTTTCCAATTTTGTCGCGGTGGCTTGGAACCCGCGCGATCCGTTGCCGGGCGAAAATGAAACTTCGGCCCATGATGATTCTGCCGTAGCTGTAGCCGAACCCGCTGAAGAAGTGGCCGAGTCGGCCCCCGAAACCGTCGAAGCGCATCCCGAACCCGAACTTGAGTGGGTGGATGAGCCGCGCGACGATTCCGACTTGGCCGAAAAGGCTGCGGAAGAAGCTTCCAGCGAACAAGCGTCGATCGACACTCTTTCCAACGCCGAAGCCGAACTGGCCGCGGCGATTCTGCCGGAAGAAGCGGCCGTGGCCGAAACGCAGGCTTTCGACATCGCCGCGCTGCCCACTGAAATGCAGGACCTCCACCGCCGCGCCAACCGCGTCGCTAAAGTGGCGATGCAAGACATAAAACTTTTGCGCCCGAAAGATGTCCGCCTCGGACGCGAACACAAGGACGTCTGCACCAG
>Ga0302176_10000453_pt1 | contig 24878 bp, 24 predicted proteins | sample I_Palsa_E1_1_FD_198787 | JGI IMG/M metagenome (GOLD analysis project Ga0302176, IMG submission 198787) | Peat permafrost microbial communities from Stordalen Mire near Abisko, Sweden - I_Palsa_E1_1 | ecosystem: Environmental > Terrestrial > Soil > Palsa > Peat permafrost | place: Sweden...
CGGAAAGCAATCGGACCAGCGGTTCGGCGGGACGGACCACGGCTATGGGCAGCTTATCGCTCTCGATCACGACTTCCCCGCCGGCGCGCACACGAGCCAATAGTCCAGCGAAATCGCTGGCCGCTTCCGCCTCCGAAATGTGGATTACATGGTCGGCCATGTAGTGATTATATCGTGCTGGTCAACGCGGGGAGGGTTAGGTTTGGAGCAGGCGGAGCAGCACTTCCTCGACGCTGGCAGAGCCGGTGGCCTGGAGTTGCTTTCGGATTGTGGCCTCCAATGATGCGTCACGGATTTCGATGGTCATGGATCGCCCCTTGGGTTTCGGGGCGCGGGACTCGTGGCTTCAGGCTGGGGCATACCGTTTGATCGCGAGGTGCCGTGCGTGCTCTCGCGTTTTCGCCACGTCGTAGGCAAGCTGCATCCGGAGAAGGTGATCCATGTCCGGGCCGAAGGCCTTTTCGATGCGCAGGGCCATTTCCGGCGTCAGGGCGGCCTTGCCGTGCAGGAGGTAGGAGAGCGTGGCGCGGCGCACTTGCAAAATCTCCGCCGCCTTCGACACGGTGAGACCGAGAGCCTCGATGACTTCGGTTCTTATCAGGTCGCCCGGATGGGGCGGGTTCTTCATGGGCATTTCGGGCTCTCAGTGATAGTTTACTCTTGCGACTCTTCGCATATATCGTCGGGCCAACGCCGTGATCCGTGGAGTACGCGCAGAACCCGTACAGCATTCTCCGTGATGCGATAGGCAACGATATAGGGCGTGCGGCTAATCACCAGTTCTCGCGTACACTCGATGCGGCCGGGGCGGCCGCTGTGCGGAAACCGCGCCAAGGTTGCGACCTGTTCACGGATGCGGGCATCAACGGCGATGGCGGCTTTCGGACTGTCAGCTTCGATGTAATCGAAGATCTCGTTGCGGTCGGCTTGCGCGAAGATGGACCACTCCAGCCGCGAGCGTTTACGCGTGGCTGATTATCGCGCTTTGCGCAACGCAGCGGCTCTTCTCTTTGCGAAATGCGCTTCGACCTTTTTGTGCGGGATGCCGGGGCGGGGATCGTTCAGCGCTTCCTGCACCTTGGCGCGGAACCAGGCGTCGTGTGCGGCGCCGTCGATGGTCAGTGCGAACGGGAGCGCGCCTTCCTTGGCAGTTCGCGTCAGCAGAATGCGCACCGCTTCGGAGACGGTGATACCCAACTCTTCGAGCACTTCCGCTGCACGCTCTTTCACGGCGGGATCGATCCGGGTCTGGACTAGGGCGTTTGCAGGCATGAGGGAAGCTCCTTGCCTATTGTACTTCAATTGAATTACATAGGGCTCTTTATGTTTGTCATGTTTGTCATCCTGAGCGGAGTTGGCGGTCGCGAAGCGAGCGACGGCGTAGTCGAAGGATCGCTTGCAGGCTGGGACCGATGATGACGTATCAGGGAGTTCTCGCGGCGCAGTCTGAGCACTGGTGGAAACTCCCTGCGGGGCCGGCGTCACTACACGCGGGTAGGGGTCCTTCGACTGCGCGGCTGCTTCGCGCAGCGCGAAGCAGTCGCTTCGCTCAGGATGACAGAGTTGAGGTGACTTCCAGCAAGCGGAGCGGCACTTCCTCGACGCTGCTGGAGCCGGTGGCTTGGAGTTGCTTTCGGATTCTTGCCTCCAAGGATGCGTCGCGGATTTCGATGGTCATGGTTGGCTGCTGCGTTTGAGGGTACGGGAAAGAATCGGGTGAATCAACAAAATCGTCAAGGAGGATTACCTGCGGCGGCGTCCGTACGAACGCAGCGCCCGCAGCGTCGAAGGGTTGGCAAGATGCTTTGTCGTATCGGGCGCGACTTGGATCGTCTTTGTCGGAGGCGTCGGCACGAATGGTTCGACATCGAAGTCACGCATCGATATGGCCAGTGAGAAATTACCCGCCAGCCACGTCGCCTGAGGGGCAGTACTCGTGTAAGTGCCCGAGGCGCTGGAGTCGACTATGATCCGACCCGAAGCAGTGTTATTGTTCGCAAAACTGCCGACACCAAGGTAAATGGGCGACTCGCTAGATCCTTCGCCGTGAGGAGGATGATCCCTTTCCGGCAGATCCGGCGGTTCCGGCCGCTTTCGAGCCGGTCGCGCCGACGCGACCGAGATGTACAACGTCGGATGCGCGTCCGACATGGGGCAACTCGCGAGACCAGGCAAGAGGAGCAGCACCTTCGGATCCATGTAGAGCCTCACCTTTCAGAGATGCGTTCGACCGCTGTCGAGTCGCAATAAAAAGCGCTCCGTCGCCACCTCTCCAAAAGATCAGAAAGGTATGTCCTCGTCCGTTAATTCCTGTAATTCCTCTTCACCTTTGAACGATCCCTCGGCGGGGGTCTGGGAGACGATATACTTCGCGCGCTCCTCCAGTTCGTCAAATGTGATGATGTCCGGATTTCTCAATTCGCGCCGGAGCAGTTCAAATGCATTTTTCTTGTCGAAATCGTCGAGCTCGCAAGTGTTCCCAATAATGAGGATCGACCTAGGAGTGATGGTGCTTGTGTGATCGGCGGCAAGTAGCTGGCGGTTTCGGTCCGTCCTGCTGGCCTCGGAGTCCCACGTTCTACCGTTTACCTGAGCTTGAGAAATCGCCTGGATGAATTCCCCGGAATAGTACGGCACGCCGCTCCGGTAACCCTTGGCGCTGTTCCGTCCCGGATCAAAGAACTTCGTGTCCGGTCGTTTTATCTCGACCACGACCGTAAATTTTTCAAACCCCAGCGTTCGAGCCAGGAATTCACCCTTTTGCTCACCCTTCCGCTCATAGGTTCCACCACCGTATCCGGCTTGGCGTTTTAGAATTCCTAGAAACTGATACCTTAATCCGTACCCGAATATCCATTGGTTTTCGTAGAAGAACTGCTCCCATTGGGGCTCGTTCCAGTCTCTTGCTTCCAGATGCCGTCGGAACGCGGCCAGCGCTTTTTCGCGATCAAGCTGCACCTGCGCGTATGAGAACTTTTTGGCTAGCTCAGGTTTCGCCTGGGCAAGCGTGTTCCAGAATTCGGCCCCATAGTCCTTGCTGATCAACGCCTCTATTGTCTTTCTTCGATCGGGATCGCTGATGGGGATAACCTGTCCGCGATCTGCCACTACGACCTGTCGCTTCCCGAATCGTATTCCTTTGCTCTCAGCGACGGCCTTCAGTTCATCGAGGGATCGCATCAGGTTTGAGAGCTCCTCGGTGTGAAGCTGGTAGACAACGCCTTCTCCCGCCTTGAGGGTGCGCAGGTCAATATGTTCGACATCCTCCCACTGGCTGTTCGGCTTTTGCCTCTGATGGATGAGGAACCCCCGTAACACGCACCTGGGCTCTCCGACCTTACGAACTATCTGCGCCCTAAATACCTTTCGAGTGGTATTCGCTTGGCTCAAAACGACGTCGCTCACTTCTGCAGAGTCGGCAGAAGTACTTCTAACGGCAAATTCCATGGCGCGTCTCCTTAGACTTACGCAACGGTCTTGCGACCGCAAGCGCATTCTAGGCATCTAAACATTGACAACAATCCACTCAGGTCTTAGGATGAACCTGAGCGCAATGATAACTGCACTGATTATAAAGCACTTATCAAATCTGGAGGAAGCTTTTTATGGCAAAGATTATTGGAATTGACCTTGGAACTACCAATTCTTGCGTGGCGGTTATGGAGGGCGGAGAGCCCAAAGTGATCGCCAATGAAGAAGGAGGGCGGACTACTCCGTCCGTGGTGGGGTTTACCAAGACTGGGGAGCGGTTGGTGGGGCAGGTGGCGAAGCGGCAGGCTATCACCAATCCGGAGAACACGGTTTATTCGATCAAGCGCTTTATGGGGCGGCGCTTCAACGAAGTGACGGAAGAGATCAAGATGGTGCCCTATAAGGTGGTGCAGTCGGGCGACCATGTGGCGGTGCTGGCGCAGGGCAAGGAGTACACGCCTCCGCAGATTTCGGCGCTGATTTTGCAGAAGCTGAAGAAGGCGGCGGAAGACTACCTCGGCGAGAAAGTGACCGAGGCGGTGATCACCGTGCCGGCCTACTTTAATGATGCGCAGCGCCAGGCCACCAAAGATGCAGGGCAGATTGCCGGGCTGGAAGTGAAGCGCATTATCAATGAGCCGACGGCGGCGGCGCTGGCGTATGGGCTCGACAAGACGAAGGACGAGATGATTGCCGTCTACGACTTTGGCGGCGGAACGTTTGACATTTCGGTGCTGGAAGTCGGCGAGGGTGTGATTGAGGTGAAGGCCACCAATGGCGACACGCACTTGGGCGGCGACAATCTGGATCAGCGGATCGTCGACTGGCTGATCGATGAGTTCAAGAAGGATGAAGGGCTCGACCTGCGCGGCAAAGGGAACGAGATGGCGTTGCAGCGGCTGCGCGACGCGGCCGAGCGGGCGAAGATTGAGCTTTCGACGACGATGGAGCACGAGATCAACCTGCCGTTCATCACGGCGGATGCGAGCGGGCCGAAGCATCTGGTGAAGAAGCTGACGCGGGCCAAGCTGGAGTCGATGGTTGAGGACATCATTCAGCGGTCTGTAGGGCCGTGCAAGCAGTGCATGAAAGATGCGGGCGTGGATGCCAGCAAGATCAATGAAGTGGTGCTGGTGGGCGGGCAGACGCGCATGCCGCGCATTCAGGCGCTGGTGAAGGAGCTGTTTGGCAAGGAAGGCCACAAGGGAGTGAATCCGGATGAAGTAGTGGCGATTGGAGCCGGGATTCAGGGTGGAGTGCTCGGCGGGGAAGTGAAGGACCTGCTGCTGCTGGACGTGACTCCGCTGTCTTTGTCGATTGAGACCTTGGGCGGCGTGGCGACGGCGATGATCCCGCGCAACACGACCATTCCAACGAAGAAGACAGAAACGTTTTCGACGGCGGCGGATAACCAGACGTCGGTTGAGGTGCACGTGCTGCAAGGCGAGCGTCCCATGGCGGCGCAGAATAGGACTCTGGGCAAATTCCATTTGACCGGAATTCCGACGGCTCCGCGCGGCGTGCCACAGATTGAAGTGACGTTCGACATTGACGCCAACGGCATTCTGAACGTGACCGCGAAAGATACGGCCACGCAGAAGGACCAGAAGATCACGATTACATCGTCTTCGGGACTGTCGAAGGAAGAAGTGGAGAACATGGCCAAGGAAGCCACCGCTCACGCGGAAGAGGACAAGGCGCAGCGCGACGCGATCGAGACCAAGAACCAGCTCGACAGCATGGTTTACAACGTCGAGAAGATGCTGCGGGAGTCGGGGGATAAGATCTCGGGCTCGGATCGTGGCGATGTAGAGAATGCCGTGGCCGACGCCAAAAAGGCGCTGGAGTCGAACGACAAGGCGCAGATGGATAAGGCTCGGGAGACTCTGACGAAAGCTTCGCACAAGCTGGCGGAGGAGATGTATAAGGCGGCGCAAGCGAAGGGTCCGGCGGCAGGCGGGCCGGGCGGTCCGACGGACGGTGCAGGCGCGGCTCCGGGCACGAACGGCAGCGGACAGAAGAAAGACGAAGGCGTGATCGACGCCGAGTACGTTGATGTGGAAGATAAGAAGTGATTTCAGCTGCTAGCTCCTAGCTTCTGGCTTGGATCGTGTGGCGCGGGCAGGCTTGCCCGCGCCATAACTTTTAACGTGTCGGGCGAGGTTTCCCCAGGGGGATTGAGATGGATTTTCAAGTGAATGATGAAACCTATTTTGTGAGCCTGGCCGAGGATGAGCGGCGGTGGCGGGTTTTTGTTTCCACGCCGACGGGGGCCTGGCCGATCCCGGTTTATGAGGATGCGGCAGAGTCAGCGCCGCTGTTCGTGTTACAAGAGGAGAAGCACAGAATACCGAACTGAGATTGTGAGCACGAACTAACCAGTCACGCCTAATGGCCACCACCACCAAAAAAGACTATTACGAAATCCTCGGCGTGAAGAAGTCCGCGTCGGCGGAGGAGATTCGCAAGGCGTTTCGCAAGCTGGCGCGGAAATACCATCCTGACGTTAATCCTGGGGACAAGTCGGCGGAAGAGAAGTTCAAGACGCTCTCCGAGGCGAACGACGTTCTCAGCGATCCGAAGAAACGAAAAATCTACGATCAGGTCGGATTTTATTCCGACAATATTGATCCGGCTACGGCGGAAGCCTACGCACGAGGCGGTGGGGCGGGCGGATTTGCCGGAGGCCCGCCGGGCGGTGGGGCGGGCGGACAGGGCGTCCCCTTTGATTTTGGAGGGTTCGACTTTTCGGATCTAGCCGATAGCGCGGGTCGAGGCAGGCGAAGCGGCGGTGGTGGTGGATTCCGCGACATCTTCTCGGGAATCTTCGGCGGCGGACGCGGGGCGGCGACTGAAGCGGGTCCCGAAGCGGGTACCGACCTCGAATATCAGGTGAATGTGCCGTTCTGGACTGCGATCCGCGGCGGCGTGATGCGGCTCAACATTACGCGCCAGGACGTCTGCACGAATTGCCACGGGCAGGGTTACATCGAGGCGCCGGGCAAGTGTCCCGAATGCAACGGCACCGGCCAGATCACGCAGACCGGCGGACGCATGAAGTTCAACGTAGCCTGCCCGCGCTGCCAGGGGACGGGCAAGAACATTTCTACGTGTCCCACGTGCCACGGCGAGGGAACGGTAAGCCGGAGCGAGCCGCTGGAGGTGCGCATCAAGGCGGGGACACGCGACGGGCAGCGCATTCGGTTGGCGGGCAAAGGCAACGCCGGACCGCATGGCGGCGGAGCTGGCGACCTTTATGTGATCATCCGGACGGATGAGCATCCTGTTTTTCGGCGGGATGGGGATGAGATCTACCTGACAGTTCCGGTTAGCGCTATGGAAGCCGCACTGGGAGCCAAGATTGAAGTGCCGACCGTCGATGGGCGAGCGCTGCTGAAGATTCCTCCCGGCACGCAGTCAGGACAGAAGCTGCGCTTGCGCGAGAAAGGCGTACCTTCGGCCACGAAGGATGGTGTGCGCGGGGATGAGATCGTCGAAATCACGGTGACCGTACCCATGCCCAGGGACGAGCGCACCAAAGAACTGCTGAAAGAGCTGGCCAAGCTGAACCCGGAAGACCCGCGGGAAGAGTTGTGGAAGAAAGTCTAGTCCAAATTTGGGCAAATATATACTTGACTAACCAAGTGAATTTTGCTATGGTTTGGTCATGGAAGCCAAAGCCAAGACGCTACAGGATGTTATCCGATATTTCGGCGATGAGCAGACCTGCATTGACACCGTGGCCAAGATGCGATGGCCCGATGGCCCGATTTGCCCGGCCTGTGAGCACAAGGATCACTACTACCTAAAGACTCAGCGCCGCTGGAAATGCAAGGAATGCTATCGCCAGTTCTACGTGAAAGTGGGCACGATCTTTGAGGATTCTCCGCTCGCTCTCGACAAGTGGCTTTGCGCCATGTGGCTCATTGCGAACTGCAAGAACGGCGTGAGCAGTTGCGAAGTGGGCCGTGATCTGGGGATCACGCAAAAGTCCGCATGGTTCATGCTGCATCGGATTCGCACGGCGATGCAGAACGGCTCTTTGATGAAGATGGGCGGCAACGGCGGAGAAGTCGAAGTGGACGAAACCTTCATCGGTGGCAAGGCGCGAAACATGCACCTTGACAAGCGGGAGCGGCGCATCACTGGCACAGGCGGCAAAGACAAAACCGCAGTGATGGGCATCCTTGAGCGCGGCGGCGAAGTGCGCGTCTCGGTTGTGCCGAATCGCCGAAAGAAAGTTTTGCAAGAGGCAGTGAAACAGCATGTCGCGGCGGGTACTGCGCTCTACACCGATGCGCTGCTTTCCTATGACGGGCTGGCCCAAGAGTATGCCCACAAAGTCATTGACCACGCGGAGAAATACGTGGATGGCCGCGTTCACACGAACGGGCTGGAAAACTTTTGGTCGCTCTTGAAGCGTGGGATCAGCGGAACCTACGTGAGCGTTGAGCCGTTTCACTTGTTCCGCTATCTGGATGAGCAGGCGTATCGCTTCAACAATCGCAAAGAGCCGATGGATGATTCGGCGCGGTTTTACGATCTGCTGTCGCGGGTTTCCGGCAAACGGCTCACCTACTCGGAGTTGACCGGAGGAGAATTCTAACTGCGCTCGGCAGCGGCGCGGGAAGAGGAAGCGCGTTTGATCTTGCGCTTCTTCGCTTCTTTTTGAGCCTGCAATCGGGCTTGCAGTTCGGAATGGGAAACCTGAAGGACTGTCTTGAGCACGCCCGAAAATGCCGCATACTCAGCGGGCGTTCCCGGCTTCTTTCGACTCGTCGCCATATAATCGTAAGTGTAACACTGCCCCAAGGAGGAATCGCAATATGGCACTAGCAGAGATGGTGCTTGGAGAAGTTAAAGCCAAGGAGGATTTGACTCTCAGGCTGGGTGACTCGCTCGACGTGAAAGCCAGCATCGGCCTAGCCTTGATTCTCTTCCTTGCCACGCAGACGGCATACTATTTCGACAAAGGGTTGCCATACTACGGAGCGTGTCTGCAAAAACTTTCGATTGTATGTATCGTGCTCGCGGCACTCTTCGCGGTCGCCGAGTTATGGCCCAGAAAATTCTTCCTTCCCGATCCCGAATCAGACTATGTAACCCGGAGAATCGCGGAACTCACCGAACACTATAGCCAGTACCCCGATGCCGATTCCCACATCGCGGGTGAGTTCGCGAAGGAGACAGCTCAGTGGACGAAGGTCAGGATCGCGGACAATCAGAAAAAAAATAAAGTGAAGTCCGCGCTTCTGAACTGGTCCTTCGGCTTCACTCTTGTGGCAGTCATTCTTAATCTGCTAACGCTCCTGCTCATCGCGCGAATCGTCTAAGAGGATCGTCGAAAAGGTTCTCCGGGAGACTGTCGCGGGGCTGCGGGCGGCGGCGGAGGCGGCTGCTCCGTTCTCGTTGGATGGGATGGGGCGGGCTGCGGCTGCGGCGGAGTGGTTGGCCTGCTTGCCATTGTGTTTTGCTCCTTTTCCGATATGCTGATTTCGTCTAGTTAGATTGGGCGCGGAGTTCTAGTCTCCCGTCGATCCATCGGCCACAGGCAAGACTCCACAGGCGAGAATCGTCTATGGTTTCGGAGCCTTTTTCCAAATCCGATGGCGGGTGGTCGCTTCGCGCCCAATCGTCGTGAATGGGATCATTTTAGAGGCGACCGCTTGGTTAGTCAACTATATATTTGCCCAAATTTGGAACTAACCCAAAATCTTTAACACAGAGGACACAGAGGATCACAGGGTAAACCTGGCTTTGTGTGCTATGCAGAGGTATGGCCGCTCCCGCTTCTTCTTTCCGATCGCTTCGCGTCAACCAGGTTTCGGGTGCGATCGTTTCATCGGTGATGCACGTCCACTCCGTGCTTGGGCCTGGGCTACTGGAAAGCGCCTACCAGGGCTGTCTCGCCCATGAACTCAGAAAACGCGGGTTTGAGGTGGCCAGCCAAGTCGGGCTGCCGGTAGTTTTTGACGGAGAGAAGATCGAACTCGGCTACCGGATCGATCTAGTCGTCGAGAATCTAGTGATTGTCGAAGTGAAGAGTGTCGAAGCAACTCATCCGGTCCATCAGGCTCAACTCCTCTCATATATGCGCCTAAGCGGCATCAGCGTAGGCCTGCTCATAAATTTCTACGTGACGCACCTGAGAGACGGAATCAAGCGCATGGTCGACGGCAAGAACTGGGAGAAGTAGCTTTACCCCGTGTTCCTCTGTGTCCCCTGTGTTAAAGGTTTTTTGGGCCCGACCGAATGCCGGGCCCCTTTCAATTCTTTACTTCTTCCCGCTGGGGTCGTCCGCGGGGTTGATGTAGTTGAACTTCACCGGCGACATACCGTGGATCTGGATGACGGTCTCGCCCGAAGCAGCGGCATAATGGTGCATGCTGGGATCAAGGTAGGCGAAGCTGCCAGCCCCGAAACTCATCATCTTGCCGGCGTCGAACTGATCGCCCATACCGACTTTGAGAGTGCCCGAGAGCACTGTCACATTCTCCCGATTGGGATGGGTATGGGGCGCTATCTTGTACCCGTCGGGCATCTTGAGACGAATCGTAAAATCACCGGACGAAGCCATCGGGTCACCCTCGAGCACCGCGAGTTGGGCACCGGGCGGCAGGAACGGCGGAGCTGGGCCGTACTTCACCTGGCCGGGCGTGAAAGCATTCTGCGCGGGTGCGGGTTGCGCGGCGAAAAGCACTGCCAGCGAGAAAGCAAGAACCACGAGAAACGGTAATCTCATTAGATCCGCCTCCAAAGCGGTCCCGGAATAATAAATCGGCGGCAACGCCGCCGCAACCGGATGGTGCGGGGGCCGAGGATGTAGTTTCCACCCGTGCCCGAGCCTTTGCGGTGCGTTACTTCGGTCCCTGGCTATTTGCCACAATTTTTTCCAGAATTTTCCAAGAATTTTCTTGCATCGCGGGAAAATTCCCGTAATCTCTACACTGCGAACTAACTCCAGCGTGATTTCCGGAATCTAACAAAACTGGAAAGCTCGAGCACGCTTTCGAAAGAACGACCAGCCGCTGCGGAGTCGCTGAGAGTGAGTCGCTTGAGGAGGAAGACATAGAAATTGGCAACAGCTAGCGCCCCGCGCCACCAAACAGAGAATCCCCAGCCTCTCGCCGCCATACCCAACCGGAAAAAATTCGTTCGCCTCACCTTGTGGCCACTGGTCGCCGCCACGTTCTTTATGGTGTCGGGCGGAACCTATGGCACGGAAGACATTGTGCACGGCGCCGGCTACGGACGCGCGATTCTGATTCTGCTGCTCACCCCGCTGCTCTGGAGCCTGCCCACGGCCTTCATGATCGGCGAGCTATCGAGCGCACTGCCCTATGAAGGCGGCTATTACGCCTGGGTGCGCCGCGCCATGGGAAATTTCTGGGGATTTCAGGAAGCCTGGCTTTCGCTGGTGGCGTCGATTTTTGACATGGCGATTTATCCCACGCTGTTCGTGGCTTACCTGACCCGGATGTTCCCGTGGTTCCAGGAAAACAGCCGCGGATGGTGGGTTGCGCTGGCGGTAGTGATCGCCTGCGCCTTGCTCAACATTGCCGGCGTCAAAGTGGTATCGCTCACGTCGCTGTGGCTGTTCTTTGCACTGTCGGCGCCCTTTGTCGCGATAGTGGTTCTGGCTCCTTTCAAAATCGGAGCGCTGGCGAACGCTGTAACCAAGCCGACCACCTCTACCGTGGATATTCTCGGCGGCCTGCTCATCTGCATGTGGAACTACATGGGCTGGGATAACGCTTCGACCATCGCCACGGAAGTGGAGCGGCCGCAGCGGACCTATCCGCGGGCCATGCTGGTGGCGGTGGCGATCGTAGCGTTGAGCTACGTGCTTCCCTTCGCTGCGATGTGGATGACCGGGCTGACTCCGACCGCGTGGGAGACCGGTTCGTGGGCGGACATCGCCGGCTTGCTCGGCGGGCCGCTGCTGCGCATCGGCGTGGTGCTGGGTGGAATCATCAGCGCCTTCGGCATGTTTAACGCCTTGGTGATGAGCTATTCGCGCCTGCCGCTGGCGATGGCGCAGGACGGCATGTTGCCGAGCGTCTTCGCCAAGCTGCAGAAGAAATCGCGCGCGCCCTGGGTTGCGATTATCGCGCTGGCGATGGGTTGGGCGATGTGCCTCGGCTTGGGCTTTGCCCGGTTGGTCACGCTCGACATTCTTCTTTACGGTTTCAGCCTGATGCTGGAATTCATAGCGCTGGCCGTATTGCGCTTCCGCGAGCCGGAACTGGCACGTCCGTTCCGCGTTCCCGGCGGATTGTTTGGGGCGATCGCCATCGGCATCCCGCCCATGCTGCTGCTGGGTTTTTCCATTATTCGCAGCGAGCACGAACAGGTGTGGAACATGAGTTCGTTCGCCTTCGGCATGATCCTGATCGCGGCGGGCGTTGTGGCGTACGCGGTCAATCACTTGCTGAAGCCGCAAGGATGGGCCGCCACCACGGAAAAACCTCAACCGGCGGCATGAGGCTGTTTGCCGCTTAAAAAAGAGGACCGGGAAATCCCCGGTCCTCTTTGTGTTAGCACGTTTTCCCGAGCGCGTTTTTCCGAACTAGGCTGCTTTTGCAGCGTCGCGCAAGCTCTTTACTTGGTCGTGAGCTTTCTGCACGCTGGCAGCTTGGCGGCGAACGATCTGAGCGATATTTTCCGGCAAATCGCCAGTGACCGCCTTTTGGTAGCTTTCCTTGGCAGTATCTTCGCCCGCCTCCACCGACTCCAAAATTGCCTTGTCGCCCGCACCCATGCTGACTTTGGTGTCGATCCAGGCGCGGTGAAGCTTCGCCGAAACAGAGCCGGAAACCTTCTTGTCCGGTTTGCCTAACCGAATCAGTTCCGCTTCCAGTTCTCCGGCAAAGCGAGACCGCTCCAGACTCTGCTCATTGAAATAGGTCTTCAAGTCAGACCGCTTCACGTGAGACGCGGCGTCTTGATAGCCTTTTTGCCCGTCTTTGCACGTCTCGATAAGATCTTCTATAACGCTGATAGCATTGTTTTCATTCATGAATAAAATAACCTCCGGAACTTGGATGCCCAGCGGCGAGTAAGGGTTTGGCGGAATTCTGTCTCGTGAATAGTTCTGCCTCGCGCAATTCAAAACCCCGTCTTGGTCCAAGGGATCTGCTTTTCGTTGCCCCCGGTGCTACATTAGTTCAGTTATGAGTATCCAGAGCGTGTATCGCCAAGTGCCGGTTTGGCTAGCGGCGCCCGCGGCTCTTCTGGCTTCCGCCGTCGTGGCCGTGACGCTGGCAGCTCTTGGTGCCGTCGCTGTAGATTCCTTGCTTGACGAATTCCATGGGCGGGCCGATCTCGGTGATTCATTTTTAGCCTTCTTCTATGCGGGACCAGCAATTGCTCTTCTCGGATTCATATTCTGCTTTTCCGTCCTAATCAACTGGCATCACGCGGCCTCGTGGCGGGCTCCGACATTCGCGTTTGCGCTGGGCGCTACTTTGGTTTGGATGTGGGGCCATGGCTTCGGTGGAATCGGCTTTGCATGGTATGTACCCGGGACTATCGCTTGGCTTCTTAGCTGCTGGTTCTTACACAGAAACGCAGGGTCTCATCCTCAACATGCCATCGAAGCGTAAATCCAAAGGCGCGTACATGATTTCGGCAGTGGCCGAGATGTATGGCATTCATCCGCAAACCTTGCGCCTTTACGAGCGAGAGGGGCTGCTGAAGCCGTCACGTACCGAGGGCAATACTCGCCTCTACACCGATGAAGACCTTCAGCGGCTGGAGTTCATCCTGTCGCTGGCGCGCGACCTGGGCGTGAACATCAGCGGCATGGCGATCATCCTGCAAATGCGCGAGCGCATGGAAGAGATGCAGCGGCAGATTCAGGAGTTCGTACAGTACATCCAGCAGGAAGTGCTCACTCGCGCGAATGCCGCGGCCGATCCGTCGAAGGGCGCGATCGTGCCGGTGCGGAGGCAAATGGTGATACAAGCGGTGCAGCCGGGGAAAAAGCGTTAAGTTACTTTCAGTGTCATCGTAAAGGGAATGTCATCCCGAGCGTAGCGAGGGATCTTGGTTCTTGCCTGAGGCATCGATAGTGCCGCCGCACGCGAAAACCAAGGTCCCTCGCTTCGCTCGGGATGACAGCCGTGTTGGGATCCCAGGCACGAAGTATCATCGGTGGTGTACGCCCATGCTTCCCTTCAAACTGATCTACAGCAACGGCTACTACCTGCCCATCGGCGCGCACGTCTTCCCTGCCGAAAAGTATCGGCGCATTCGCGAACGACTGTTGGCGACCGGATTCGCTGAAGCGAGCGATTTTCTGGAACCGCAATCGGCTAGCGATGAGGACATTTTGTTAGTGCATACGCCCGAGTACGTCGACAAGCTGGAGACAGGTACGCTGAGCTCGCGCGAGGAATTAGAGCTTGAGGTTCCGTACTCTCGCGAACTGGTCGACGCGTTCTGGCTGGCTGCCGGAGGGTCGATCCTGGCCGCGCGGCAAGCATTGGCCGACGGTGTGGCAATCAACATTGGCGGCGGGTTTCATCATGCCTTCCCCGAGCACGGCGAGGGGTTCTGCATGATCCACGATGTGGCGGTGGCCATCCGGCGGCTGCAGCGCGACGGCAAGATTCGCACCGCCATGACCGTCGATTGCGACGTTCACCAGGGCAACGGCACGGCCGCGATCTTTGCCGCCCCGCGCGTCCCCGGCAGTCCGCTGCCGTCCGCTTCGGGCTCGCCGGTCAGCGTGCACGGCATCCGCCGACGCAACCCGAACGCAGCGGATGTCTTCACTATCTCTCTGCATCAGCACAACAACTATCCGGCGGTGAAGCCGCCGTCGTCGATTGATATCGACCTGCCCGACGGCATCGGGGACGAAGACTACCTCGCGTGGCTCGACAACGCCCTCAGTTCCGGCCTGCGGCAGTTCCAGCCCGATCTGCTGTGCTATCTCGCCGGCGCCGATCCTTACAAGGAAGACCAACTGGGCGGCCTTTCTCTGACCATCGAGGGATTGAAGAAGCGCGACGAACTCGTATTCCGCGTGGCTCGCGCCCGCAACATTCCCGTAATGGTGACCTTCGCCGGGGGCTACGCGCAGAACGTGGAGGATACCGTGACCATCCACTGCAACACGGTGATCGCGGGAAGAGAGACGTTCCCCAAACTATCCCCCTGAGCGCAGCCATGCTATTTCAGAAAATGTCCGCCGAGAAGGCCGCCTATGGTGTCTTGCACGACGTGGGCGATCATGCCAGGCCGCAGGCTGCGCCGCCAGTAGGCCAGGAGTCCAAATAAACAACCGTAAACCGCGATGTTGCACATAAACTTCCAGCCCTGATACCCATGGGACGCGCCAAAAACCACGCCTTGGAGAATCAGTCCTACTGCCGTGCTCTTGGTCAGGGCCGCGAACTGCCTTTGCAGATAGCCACGAAAAAAAATCTCTTCACAAATACCACCCGTCAACGACAGCATTACCCAAAGCACATCCTCGATTGGTCCGTTTGGGAAAAGGCTGCGCACGCCAGGCGTTGGGGTCAACTTCAGCAGGTAACCCAGACCCGCCAAAACCAAATTGGCGGCAATCAGATACAAAACGGCAATACCCAGGTCGCGCAGCACTGCCCGCACGCTGGGCCAACTTCCGCCGATCAATTCGCGCAGGCTCATGCCTCGGAGCCGAATACCAAACCAGATAAACGCCGTTAGCAACCATTCGAAAACGATCACAGTGAGATAGCCCGCGACATGCCCGTGGCCGATGGATGGCAAGCCCTGTTGGCGTGCGCCGAGCGCAGAAACTCCGAACAAGACGAGTAGGACTACGACCGTATGCCACGCCGGCGCAATCGCGCGATGGCCAGCTTGGTCCGGTTGAGCGGGAGTCGCAGCTATCATAGGTTCCATAACAAGTTTACGAGCAATACTGTTTCGGGGTTACAGCCCAAGCTACACAGCGCGGCTGCTAAAATAGCAACTTACCCTTATGTTCGAGAATCTTCAAGAAAAACTACAACGCGCCTTCAAGTCTCTTCGTGGCCAGGCCCGGCTGAGCGAGGAAAACATTGCGGAGGCGCTGCGCGAAATCCGGCTGGCGCTGCTCGAAGCCGACGTCAACTTCAAAGTGGTCAAAGACCTGATCGACCGCATCCAGGCCAAGGCCGTGGGCCAGGAAGTCCTGACCGCGCTTTCTCCCGGCGAACAAGTCATCAAGATCGTGCGCGATGAACTGGTCGAGACGCTGGGCAAAGACACGGCGCGCATGAAGTTCGCATCGCAGCCGCCCACGGTCGTGCTCATGGCCGGACTCCAGGGTTCCGGCAAGACCACCACTTCGGGCAAGCTGGCGCACTGGTTCAAGACCGGCGGCCATCGCCCGCTGCTGGTTTCAGTGGACGTGTACCGTCCCGCGGCGCGCGAGCAGTTGAAAGTCGTAGCGCAAGCCGTCAAGGCTCAGATCTACGAAGGCGAAGTGGGCGAGGCAAGCACGCCCGCGCAGCTCACACAAGCCGTGGAGCGGCTGGTAAAAGAAGCGCGCCGCGAGGCCATCGTTTCAGGCTGCGACGTGCTGATCGTCGACACCGCCGGCCGCCTGCACATCGACGACGATCTGATGAACGAGATGCAGTCGCTGAAAAAGCTGCTGAATCCATCGGAGATTCTCTTCGTCGCCGACGCCATGACCGGGCAAGACGCGGTGCGCTCCGCCGACGAGTTCCACAAAAAGCTCTCGCTCACCGGCATCATCCTCACCAAGATGGACGGCGACGCCCGTGGCGGCGCTGCGCTTTCCATCCGCCAGGTGACCGGCCAGCCTATAAAGTTCATCGGCGTGGGCGAGAAGTACGACGCGCTGGAACCGTTTCATCCCGACCGCATCGTTTCGCGCATTCTCGGCATGGGCGACATCCTCTCGCTGATCGAACGCGCCGAATCGCAGATCGACAAGAAGAAGGCGCAGGAAATCGCCACCAAAGCCCTCACCGGCGACGGCTTCTCGCTCGAAGACTTTCGCGACCAGTTGCGGCAGGTAAAAAAGATGGGCTCGATCAAGAGCCTGCTCGGCATGATGCCCAGCATCGGTCCGTTCTCGGGCCTGCAGAAAGCCGCCGACAACGTGGACGAAAAACAGATCAACCGCGTCGAGGCCATTATCAATTCGATGACCGCCCACGAACGCAATCATCACGAAGTCATCAACGGCAGCCGCCGCAAACGCATCTCCCGCGGCTCCGGCACCACCGTGCAGGAAGTAAATAACCTGCTCCGCCAATACGCGCAGATGAAAAAGATGTTCAAGCAGATGGGCAAACCCAGCTTCGCCCGCAGGATGGCGGGGATGAAGTTGCCGGGAATGTAGGGTGGCGATGCTATAATATTGTTTGCGACTGGGAGAGCTGCCCTAGCGGCTCGCCGGGATTTCGAACCCCGCTCAGCCGCCTTTTTATTTGTATGCATATCTTGTACGTCGATGAGTCAGGCGATGGAGGCTCAGCGCAAGGCAGTTCTCACCACCTCGTCCTGTGCGGTGCCGCAATGCACGAAGGTCAATGGCGAGGCCTCACCCAACGGCTCGATGAGGTACAGACCAAGAACTTCCCAACGGCGGGCGCATTCTTAGAATTCCACGCCAGTGAAATGCGAACAGGGTCGCGTTTGTTCCGCGGCTTGCCCAGACCAGCTCGAACCAAGGCGATTCAGGAAGTCTATGATGTCGTCTCGCGTACTCACGGCCTGACGCTATTCGCCGCAGTCATCGATAAGTCAGCATTCGTCGCAAAGTACGATAACAGAGTCGATATTTACCGAGGTGCCTTCGAGGGCCTATCCACGATGTTCAATTTCTTCCTCGCGCGCAAACAAAGACAGTCCCAACGCGTCGGACGAGGTATTGTCGTGTTCGATGAAGCAACTCCCTCTCTCAGCAGACAAATCAAACGTCTGCTTGCTGAATTCCAATCAGGCGGAACCCGCTGGGCGTCTCTTGGATGCATTATCGAAACGGCATTCTTCTTCGATTCGAGGTCGTCGAGGCTCATGCAAATCGCCGACTTTGCCGCATACGCTGTGTACCGCTGGTACGAACACGGAGACGACACCTACCTCAAGCTGATCAACAACAAGTTCGATCGGCAGGGGTCGAAATTGCACGGACTGAAGTGTTACCCGCTTGAATCTACCAAGACATACTCCGCTCGGGGGAGCCGATGAAATGGCGCTCTCTCGAAGAATCCAGCCCCGAGACTGACATTCGCCCGCTGCGCGAAATCTTCGCCGAGCGCAAGGAATTGATTGCGAAGTATGTTCCAGCAGAGATGCAAGCCGTTCATGCCCGCGCCGTCGCGGAACTGAAGCAGCAACGAGTAGCCTCAAGCATTCTGCCCGTCGGCGCGAAGATTCCCGAATTCCAACTTCAAGATCACGACGGTAAGAACATCTCCTCCTCCGATTTGCTAACTAACGGCCGCCTCGTGCTCTGCTTCATCCGCGGACGCTGGTGCCCGTTCTGTGTCGCTCAGATGGAAGCGATGAATCTCATAGTGCCAGAGATTGAACAAGCGGGCGCAACACTCGCGGCCATTTCTCCGCAGACGATGAAGCAATCTTTCTTCATGCGCGATCAGCACAAGCTGCGCTTCCCGCTGCTCTCCGATGCCGGCAATAAAGTCGCAAGACAATTCGGCCTTACCTATCGCGTCCCTGAAGAACAGAAAACCGTCTATCAACGCGCCTTCGTCAACCTGCCATTCGTGAACGGAGACGACAGTTGGGAACTGCCGATTCCCGCGGCCTACATCATCGACCGCGACGGCACGGTGCTTTACGCTTCAGCGAACGAGGATTACACAGAGCGCCCCGAACCGGACGACCTCGCCAGTTTTCTATTCGGCGACCATCCCCGGTACCCGGCGTCATCCTGAGCGTACCGCTTTTCAGGCGGAGCGAAGGATCTCCCGATCGACAATCTGTGGGCGAGATCCCTCACCCGGCTGAAGTGCGCCGGGTTTCGGGATGACCCCTTCGAGCAGGCTCCATCTTCCATCATCCCCCGGGAACTCCATCACTCCTTACGTTTCGGTACACTAAACATTCATGAACTATATCTACGGCATCAACGCCGTCACCGAGGCGCTCAAGGCCCGTGGACGGGCTTTTCAGTGGGTCGGCATGGCGAAGGAACGGCACGACATCCGCTTGCAGCGCATGATCGAAGACTGCCGGAAGCTAGGCGTGCCGGTGCGTTTTCTCACGCGCGTGGAGCTCGACCAAATGGCCGGCAACGCCGCGCACCAGGGCGTGGTCGCCGTCACCTCGGCCAAGCAATACAGCGACCTCGACGACGTGGTCGGCGCCAAGCGCGGACAATATTCTTTCGTCATCGTGCTCGACGGCGTCGAAGATCCGCACAATTTGGGTGCTCTCATACGCACCGCCGACGCTGCCGGAGCCGATGGCGTGATCATTCCAGAGCGCCGCGCCGCGGCCGTTACCGGGACGGTGACCAAAGCCTCCGCCGGAGCCAGCGAACATTTGCCGATCGCGAAAGTAACGAACATCGCCCGTACCGTAGAAGAACTGAAAGAACGCAACATCTGGACCGTTGGCCTCGACGAACGCAGCAAGCAGACTTACGACGCCCTCGACTACAACATGGATTGCGCTCTGGTTCTCGGCGCGGAGGGCAAAGGCCTGCACGACCTGGTGAAGAAGAAGTGCGACTTTCTGGTTTCGATTCCGATGCTGGGGAAAGTGCCCTCGCTGAACGTGTCGGTCGCGGGCGCGGTCGTGATGTATGAAATTGTGCGGCAGAGGCGCGCGCGAAACCCCGCGCAAGACGAGCAGGCCTCCGCAGGTGCGAAATGAAGTTGGTCGCCCTGTGTTTTTGTTTCCTCTGCGTTCTCTGTGCCTCTGTGGTGAAAGCTTTTTCTCTCGACCGCGAGGCATTCACCTTCGCCAGCTACGATCTGAATGTCCGCGTCGAGCCCGAGCAACAGCGTCTGGGAGTTCGCGGCAAGATCACACTGCGCAATGATTCGGCAACGCCGCAAAAGATCGCAGTGCTGCAGATTTCCTCTTCGCTGGACTGGCGCTCCATCAAGGCCGGCGGCAAGCAGTTGCAGTTTGTCTCGCAATCCTACACCTCTGACATCGATCACACCGGAGCGCTCTCAGAAGCCCTTGTAACCTTGCCCGAAGCAGTCCCGACCAAGGGCACCGTCGATCTGGAGATCGCCTACGAAGGCGTCATCGTGCTCGATGCCACGCGGCTCACGCGCATCGGCACTCCGGAAGAAAATGCAAGAAGCTCCGACTGGGACCAGATCAGTACGAAATTCACAGCCGTGCGCGGAGTGGGATACGTGGCTTGGTATCCAATCGCAACTGAAGCTACGGATCTTACAGAAGGTTCGAACCTGTTCGAAGTGGTCGGAAAATGGAAGTCAAGAGTGGCGACTTCGACGATGCACGCACACATCAGCGTCTCCAGAGACGACGATGAGCGCCCACCCCGCCTCCTGGTCAATGAGTCGACTTGCCGGGTAGTGGATGAAGCTGTGGGACGTCCCCAGCTCTCCAGTGCAGATTGCACGTTCCAGCCCTTGGGGTTTGTCGTGCCGACTTTTGCCATGGCTAACTATGAGAGCGTGGAGCGAACGCCAATGGAAGTCTTCTACCTTCATGGCCACGAAACATCCGCCACAGCCTACGCCGATGCCGCAGATAAGGCGGCTCCTTTCATCGGCGAATGGCTTGGACCGTCGCGAGGCAAGGCGCAAACCACCGACCTTCCCGATCCGAACTCTGCTCCCTTTGAGAGCGGTTCTCTTTTGCTGATGCCATTAACCGGCACAGATCCTAAGCTGGCAGGACTTGCCGCGGCTCACCAACTGGCCCATGCAGCCTTCTCTTCACAGCGGCCCTGGATCAATGAAGGTCTCGCCCACTTCGCGCAGGCGCTCTATGTGGAACACCAGAGCGGGCGTCAAGCGGCGCTCGACTATATGGGGTTGCACCGCTCCGCACTCGGTGCTGGCGAACAAAAAGAGAACGATAAACAGAGGATCGTGCCCCGCTCGGAGGATGAAGCCAATCGGTCCTTAGTGAACACAACCGACGAGCAATTTTATCGCAGCAAAGCAATGTACGTCTGGTGGATGCTGCGCGAAATAGTCGGCGATGCGGCGCTGAAAAAAGCGCTTGCGTCGTACCATTCGGACGAGGACAAAGAATCCTCGTACATGCCGCGACTGATCCAGGCCCAGACGCAGAAAGATCTGGAGTGGTTCTTCGACGACTGGGTTTACCGCGACCGGGGCCTGCCGGATTTCAAAGTGGAGTCGGCATTCACGCGCAAGACGATGACCGATGAATATCTTGTGACCATTACGGTGGCAAATCTCGGCCGGGCTGGAGCTGAGGTTCCAGTCACAGTGAAGTATGCCGGCGGAGAAATCACGAAGCGGCTTGAGGTACGCGGCAATAACAAAGGCGTGATTCGCGTGGAGATCTCAAAACCCCCTGAGGAAATCGTGGTCAACGACGGCAGCGTGCCGGAGAGCGACATGACGAACAATGTTTTTAAGGTCGAGCCCAGCGATGCTGCAAAGTAATTGTCAAGTACAGATGCGTGTCAGCGTTGTGCTGTGGTAAAGCTCGCCAGGGCTGCTAGCTTTGCCGCGGCAGCGCCGGCGTCGATCGAGTTCGCCGCCAGCGAAATTCCATCCGCCAGATGATCGACACGTCCTGCCGCCACCAGTGCGGCTGCGGAGTTCAGTAAGACCACATCGCGGCGAGGAGATTTCTTTCCACTTAGAGTCTCGCGAATGATGGCTGCATTCTCGGCCGCATCGCCCCCAGAAATGTCTTCGAGCGTGGCGCGCTTCATGCCGAATTCTTCCGGATCAACTTCATAAGTTCGCACGGAACCGTCGCGAGCTTCGGCTATGCGCGTCGGGCCTGTGATGGTGATCTCGTCGAGCCCATCGAGCCCATGCACAACCAGAGCGCGATGCAAGCCCAACATGCTGAGCGCCTCGGCCAGCTTTTCGACCATGTCGAGCGCGTACACGCCCACGACTTGCCCCGAGGCGTGCGCGGGATTGGTGAGCGGGCCGAGCAAGTTGAACATGGTGCGCAGGCGCAGCTCCCGCCGGACTTTCTGCACCTGCTTCATGGAGGAGTGCAGATCGGGCGCGTACAGAAAACAGATTCCGATTTCGCGCAGGCATTGTGCGGCGCGCTCGGGAGACAACTGGATGTTCGCGCCCAGGGCCTCCATCACGTCCGCCGAGCCGCACTTGGAGCTGATGCTGCGATTGCCGTGCTTGGCTACGCGCACGCCCGCTCCCGCGGTCACGAACGCTGTGGCGGTTGAGATGTTGAAGGTTCCGCTGGCGTCGCCGCCAGTGCCGCTGGTGTCGACCAGCGCTGACTCTGTCAGTGCGTCGCGGCCGGTGCCGCTTAAGTCGATTGCGCTGGGAGACGCAATGGGCAAAGGCGTTGCCGCCGCGCGGATCGCTTCGGCGAAGCCGACGATCTCTTCGACGGTTTCGCCCTTCATGCGCAAGGCCACGAGCAGCGCGGCGATTTGCGCGTCAGTGCAATTTCCCGCGAGCACCTCCGCCATCACTTCACGCGCTTCCGCGCGGGCCAGCGATTGGCCGTGATTGGCGATGCGATGGAGGGCGTCGAGGATCATGTGTATGTACAAAATGTTCCGGCCGGAACATTTAAGCGATTCTACCGGAAGGCTGGCTCGGCCATGCGTTTCTGTGATGACACCGCGAATGTTCCTACCGGAACATATCGCTTGAATGTTCCACCGGAACGTTTTGTGTCTGCATTCTTGTATGTACATATCGATAAGTATTATGCCTCTAAGTGAAACGAACCGCGGGAGTTAGGATGGTCTGGAAGACAGTCCGCGCCCCGAAGCACTCAGCGGCGATGAGTGCTGCTTGGATTTGCGCGCGATGCACTCCTGTTTCATACGCTGAGAGCGCGAAGGTTGGGCAGTCCGCCTGATGCCATCGGCAGAGATCCCACCCGTCGAAAAGCGCGACGGGTGGGGCAGCCTCAGTAGTGGTGACCCAAAGGTGGGCCAGCCCCCGTCGAGGATCATGGGTGCCCGGAACTTATTCGAGCTGACAGAACTTTACTCGAGTTGACTAACTCTTTACCACCTTCCAGCGGGAATGGTGTTCCCATGAGTCTATGCACGGCAGATTCCAGAGGGCCCACAGAGAATTGACTGAGAATGGATCCGCAGCAGGCTTGAAAGGAAATCATGAAAATCGCTCTGATCGCGCTGCTTTTTGCAGCATCCGCATTTGCCCAGGAGCCGTCTGACGGCGTGGCATCGGCCTGCGGCGCCAAGAGTGGCAACTTCAGTGTGACGCTGGACAAGTCCCAACACACGCTGGCCCAGCCCGAGCCGGGAAGGGCGCTGGTTTACTTCATTCAGGAAAAGGGTTCGGATACCTTCGACGTGACGACCAAGATCGGGATCGACGGAGCATGGGTGGGAGCAAACAAGAATAGCTCCTATTTCGCCGTGTCCGTAGACCCGGGAGAGCATCATGTGTGCGCGAATGTACAGTCCTTTCGCGGGCATCCCCTGGGGCTCGTGCATTTCACGGCGGAGGCAGGAAAGGTTTATTACTTCGATGGGCGGGTCGTTTACGGGGAAGCAGTCGATTTGTATTTCTTTCTTGGCGCGGTCGACAGCGACCAGGCTAGGCATTTGATTGACGTCCTTGCGCTGAGCGTGTCAACGCCCTCGACGCCGAAGAAGTGAGGAGCGCGGGCTGGCCTGGCTCGGGGCAAGGTTCTACTCGTGGCGGTCGTCTCAGTTTGCTGGCATTGACGAAGAAGCCGGTCAGTCTTCGCTCGACCGGACAGCCGAGGGCGGCTGTCCCCACAATGAGCATCTCGCAAAGTATCTCTGCAAAACTAAGACCTAACGTTTGCTCTAATCCGTTGCCCTTCTATAAAATTAAAGGTTTGCTGCTCATAGCCCTAAGTCGCAAGCGTGCTCCTGCCAATAATCAGTTGAAAAAGAAATCATTATGAAAATCCATGAGTACCAGGGAAAAGGGATTCTTAAGAAGTATGGTGTGACCGTGCCGCGGGGGACGATGGCGACCTCGCGCGAAGAAGCCGACTCGGCGGCGAAAGAATTGTTCAGCGCGGGAGCGACTGGAGTGGTGGTCAAGGCTCAGATTCACGCGGGCGGGCGGGGCAAGGGCGGAGGCGTAAAGATCGCCAAGTCTGTGGACGAGGCGGGAGAAATCGCGGGCAGGATGCTGGGCATGAAGCTGGTCACGCATCAGACGGGGCCCGAAGGGCGCGTAGTGCGGCGGCTGCTGATTGAAGAAACTTTACCCATCGAAAAGGAGCTGTACCTGGGGATCCTGGTTGATCGCGCGGAGGGTAAGCCGGTGTTCATGGCCTCGGCTGCGGGCGGAATGGAAATCGAGCAGGTGGCGGCGGAAAATCCCGACGCGATTTTGAAGCAGCACATCGACCCCGGCATGGGACTAGAAGCGTTTCAGGCGCGCAAGATGGCTTTCAAGCTTGGGCTCAGCGCCAAACAGATCAATCCGGCGGTGCAGTTTCTCTCGAATCTTTACAAGGCGTTTCTCGATACGGACGCGTCGCTGGTCGAGATCAATCCATTCATCACCACGACCGATGGGCGATTGTTTGCGCTCGACGCCAAGCTGACGTTCGACGACAACGCGCTTTTCCGGCATCCCGATATTCGGGAGCTGCGCGACATTACGGAGGAAGATCCGCTCGAGGTCGAAGCCTCGAAGTACAGTTTGAACTACATCAAGCTCGACGGCAGCGTGGGCTGCATGGTGAATGGCGCGGGGCTGGCCATGGCGACGATGGATATCATCAAATATGCCGGAGGCATGCCCGCGAATTTTCTCGACGTGGGCGGCGGGGCGAGCGCCGATCAGGTGGCGCATGCGTTTGAGATCCTGCTCAGCGACAAGAGCGTGAAAGCGGTGCTGATCAATATTTTTGGCGGCATTCTGCGGGTGGATACGCTGGCGACCGGAGTGGTGGAGGCAGCGAAGAAAACCAACATCAAGCTGCCGGTGGTGCTGCGCCTCGAAGGTACGAACGTGGACGAAGGCAAGAAGATCCTGATGAATTCCGGATTCAATTTTGTGGTGGCCGAGACCATGAAAGATGCGGCGGACCAAGTGGTGGCCGCGGCGCGGGGAATCGCGGGCGCAACGGAATGGCGGTAAGGAAGCGAGCCAGACGCGCGATTATTGCGTCGCAAAGAGCGCGACGCTTCGCGCGGCTCGCTCAGGTCCTTCGGCGGGCAAAGAGCGCCCGCCTCAGGATGACAATTTCGAGGAATCATCCTTATGGCAATCCTGATTGACAAGAAGACG